>FWPV01002371.1_pt1 | contig 46751 bp, 45 predicted proteins | sample 2228371 | NCBI WGS metagenome assembly FWPV01 (sample SAMEA103939776, study PRJEB20133) | metagenome | reverse complement strand
ATTTTCGGCACCTCGCTTCGAGTAGGTTTTTATTTTGAGGCAACGATACCTTTTCGTGTTGATTTATTATGAGTCAATTCGATTCGTTGACCTGTGGCCACAGGCGGCTTATAATCATTCTCGCTTGGTCGCCTTCCCGCGCAGGGCGAGGCGAGATGGGCGGCGCGAAGCCGTTGAGTCTGCGGAATAGAGAAGAAACGCCCCGGAATCGGGTCTGCGTCCGGGATGCGGATAAGTAAGCGAACAGGCCACGAAGGCCAGCTCTTCGTGGCCTTTGACTTTTAGGCGCGAAGAGGGCGGGGATCACGTTTCGCGTGAAAAGTCCCACCCGGGAGGAAGGTAAACCGGTGGGAAGTCGCCCTCCAGCGTAGCGGAAGTAGGGGCGCCATGAAGGCGATCTGTTCCCGGCAGGGAACGGCTTTCATGGCGCCCTTTTGCTCGCCGGTCCCGGTCGGGCGGAGAAGCGCGAGGAACAAGCGCAAGAGATGAAAGAGGCGAAAAAGGATGAGAGATCGAGGGCGAAAAGCGGGGACGAGGCGAGAGGGTTCCCTGACAGGCTCGACGGGACAGGCGCCGGCCGGGCATTTGAGCGGAGGAGGTCTGCCGGGAGCGGAAGGATGTTCCGGTGAGACGCGGCGAGAGGGACACCCGAACGCGGGAGGTGGGATAAGGCGCCGGCCGGGCATTTGAGCGGAGGAGGTCTGCCGGGAGCGGAAGCCATGAAGCCCCCGGCGTAGGGAGATAGCGAGGAAGGAGGAGCGTTGGCATGGACGGAATGACCGGGACGGAAAGGGGTCGGATGCGGAGGTGGGCGACGGCGCTGGCCCCGCTGCTGCTCCTCGCCCTGCTGGCCTCGCTCTTCGCCGGCTGTGGCGGGAAAGGCGCCTCCACGGGGGGCGGCGAGAAGCGCGATGAGCTGGTGGTGGCCCTGGGTGGCGAGCGCGAGGAAGGATATGACCCCACCACGGGGTGGGGACGATACGGGTCGCCCCTCTTCCAGAGCACCCTCCTCGCACGCGACGACGACCTGGAGATCGTGAACGACCTGGCGACGGCCTACGAGATCAGCGAGGACGGCCTGACCTACACGGTGAAGATCCGGGATGACGTCAAGTTCTCCGACGGGCAGCCTCTCACGGCCGAGGACGTCGTCTACACCTTCGAGACCGCGGCGAAGAGCGGCTCGGTGGTGGACCTGAACGTGCTCGAAAAGGTGGTGGCCGAGGACGACCGTACCGTGGTCTTCACCCTCAAGGAGCCCATGACCACCTTCGTGAACCTTCTCATCACCATGGGAATCGTACCCAAGCACGCCCATGGCGACGATTACGCCTACAACCCCATAGGGTCCGGGCCCTACAAGATGGTGCAGTGGGACCGGGGACAGCAGATGATCGTGGAGGCCAACCCCCTGTATTACGGAAAGAAGCCTTACTTCAAGCGCATCACCTTCCTGTTCCTGGAAGAGGACGCGGCCTTCGCCGCCGCCCGGGCGGGCGAGGTGGACATGGCCGTCGTGCCCCATACCCTGGCCGCCAACAACGTCTCGGGCATGAGGCTGCTGAGGGTGCCGAGCGTAGATAACCGCGGCATCTGCTTCCCTTATGTGCCCGCGGGGTCCAGCGACGAGGAGGGTAACCCGGTGGGGAACGACGTGACCAGCGACATGGCCATCCGCAAGGCCGTCAACATGGCCGTGGACCGAAAGACACTGGTGGAAGGGGTCCTCAAGGGCTTCGGAAGCCCGGCCTATACCATCTGCGACAACCTCCCGTGGTGGAACCCGGAGACGGTGGTCAGGGACGCCGACCTGGAGGGCGCGAAGAAGGTCCTCGAGGAGGGAGGCTGGAAGGACAACGACGGTGACGGCATCGTGGAAAAGGGCGCGCACAAGGCCAGCTTCACCCTCATCTATCCTTCCTCCGACCAGACGCGCCAGTCCCTGGCCATGGCGGCCGCGGACATGGCGAAGAAGGTGGGCATCGAGATGAAGGTGGAGGGCAAGAGCTGGGACGACATCGAGCGCCTCATGCACTCCAACGCCGTCCTCTTCGGCTGGGGCAGCCACACCCCCATGGAGATGTACAACGTCTATCACGGCAAGTTCCGCGGCGAAGGGTGGTACAACGCCAATTATTACCATAACCCCGCCGTGGACGCCTACATGGACCGGGCGCTGGCGGCGGGGAACGAGGAGGAGTCCCTGGAGTACTGGAAGAAGGCGCAGTGGGACGGCGAGACCGGTCTCTCGGCGCGGGGCGATGCGCCCTGGGCCTGGCTGGTGAACCTCGACCACTGCTACTTCGTCAACGAGAAGCTGGACACGGGCAGGAACCGCATCGAGCCCCACGGACACGGCTGGCCCATCACCGCCAACATCGTGGACTGGCGCTGGAAGGATTAGGGTGAAGGGCTTTCGAGGGCAGGCCGGCAGCAGGCCCGTCCGCCTCGGGCGGGCGGGCCATGCCGCACCTCCCGTACTCGGAAAGGAGCGGTCTTGAGAAACGCCCTGCTCATGTTCGCCGGGCGCGCCCTGCGCCTGGTCACACTGCTCGTCGCCCTGGTGCTGTTCTCCTGGCTGCTGATTAGCCGTTCCCCCATCGACCCGGTACAGGCCTACGTGGGGGCGGACATGAACCTGGTGAGCCAGGAGCAGAGGCAGCAGATCGAGGAGTACTGGGGGCTCAACGACCCCCTCCCCACGCGCATGGCGCGCTGGTTCTCGGCCATCACGCACGGGGACTTCGGGACCTCCATGATCTACCGCCGTCCGGTGCTGGACGTCATCCGCGAGCGATTCGCGGCCTCGCTGCTGCTCATGATGACCGCCTGGGCCCTGTCGGGGGTGATCGGCATGCTCCTGGGCCTGCTGGCGGGGGCGAGGAGCGGCGGCGCGCTGGACCGCGGCGTGCGCTGGTACTGCTTCGTCATCGCCTCCACCCCCGCCTTCTGGCTGGCCATCCTCGTGCTCATCGTCTTCGCCGTCTGGCTGGGGTGGGCGCCCATCGGCCTGGCGGTCCCCATAGGGGTGGAGGCCTCGCGGGTGTCCGTCTTCAGCCGTCTTCACCACCTCATCCTGCCAGCCCTCACCCTGAGCATGCTGGGGGTGGCGAACATCGCCCTCTTCACCCGGCAGAAGGTGGTGGAGGCCCTGAGCAGCGAGTACGCGCTTTTCGCGCGCGCCAAGGGGGAGAGCGAGCGGTCGATCGTGCTGCGCCACGTGCCCCGCAACGTGGCACTTCCCGCCGTGACCCTGCTCTTCGCCTCCTTCTCGGAGCTCTTCGGCGGCTCGGTGCTGGTGGAGACGGTCTTCACCTACCCCGGCCTGGGACAGGCGACGGTGCAGTCGGCCTTGCGCGGGGACGTGCCCCTGCTGCTGGGTACGGTGATCTTCGGGGCGCTGTTCGTGTTCGCCGGCAACCTCCTTGCGGACGCCATCTACCTGTTGATCGACCCCAGGATACGCGAGCTGAGACGCGTGGAGACCAGGGAGCTCTCCTATGAGCACGCGGAATAGGGTGGATACGGATGGGCAGGGCGACAGGATGAAAGAGGAGCGATATCCCGCGGCCCGGGATTCGAGGCCGCGTAACAAGATGCATACGAAGCGTCGTGGCGGGGGAGGTGGCGGACCGCTTGCGGCCGCCTGGTCCCGGCTGCGGAACGAGGACGGCCAGGTCGCCGTGGCGAGGCCCGCCCTGCGCCTGCCGACGCTCAACCGCAGGCAGCGCATGCTGCTGGGCACCTTCCTCCTCGCAGCCGTGATCGCCCTGGTGGCTATCTCCAGTTTCGCCATCGGCGACGCGCGCCTGGCCACCGACCTGGATGCGCGGGATATCCCTCCCTCTCTGAGCCACCCCTTCGGCACTGACTGGCTGGGAAGGGATATGCTGGTGCGCACGGTGAAGGGCCTGACCCTAAGCCTGGGGGTGGGCTTTTTCGCCTCCGGGTTCAGCGTGGTCATCGCCCTGGCGCTGGGGCTGCTCGCGGCCTCGGGGGTGAGGGCGGCGGACACCGCGGTCTCGTGGCTGGTGGATTTCTTCCTCGGCCTCCCCCACCTGGTGTTCCTCATCCTCATAGCCTTCGTCCTGGGGGGCGGCGTCCCGGGGGTGGTGATCGGAGTGGCGCTCACCCACTGGCCGAGCCTGGCGCGAGTGGTGCGCGCGGAGGTGATGCAACTGCGCGCGGCGGAGTACATCCAGGCCTCGCCGCATTTCGGGCGATCGAGGTGGTGGATGGCCAGGAAGCACTTCCTTCCCCACCTGGTGCCGCAGCTCATCGTGGGCTTCGTGTTGCTCGTGCCCCACGCCATACTTCACGAGGCCTCCATAACCTTCCTGGGGTTCGGGCTCTCCCCGCACCGCCCGGCCGTAGGGATCATCCTCTCCGAGTCCATGCGTTACCTCTCGGCGGGGAAGTGGTGGCTGGCCTTCATGCCCGGGCTCTCTCTGGTGGTGCTGGTGGGGATCATCTTCGCGCTGGGCGACAACCTGCGCGCCCTGCTTGACCCCCACACCGCGCACGAGTGATGGTAAACAATAGCAGGTTCACCATATGTTGGATATAAGGACGGCGAGCGGAGGAAAAGGGGAACACGGCCGGGCCTCCGGTCTCAGGTGGTATTGTGACCGGAAGCCTCGCCCGGCCACGCGGCAGAGCTGGAGACGGAAAGCCGCCGTCTTTCCTGCGGGGGGAGGGAAGGCGGGGAATGACGTTGTCTTCGGGATAGGGGATTGAGCAAGCGAGATGACTATCAGCGGGTCTTCAGGTGGGGTCGGAGAAACGGGGCCCGGCGGATATGGTTCAAGGAGTAAGAAATGGAACGGGCGATATCGGTTGAAGGTCATGATACATATACAGGTTCGCGGAAAGCCGGCCTGGAATCCCGCGAGCGCGGGAAGGGCCGATCTCCGCGCGAGAGGCCTCCTCTCCTGGAGGTGAGGGAGCTCGCCGTCTCCTTCGTGCAGTACTCCAGGGGCCTGCGCCAGAGAACGGTATCCCCCATCGTGGACCTCAACCTCTTCGTGGACCGGGGAGAGGTGGTGGCGGTAGTGGGCGAGAGCGGTTCCGGCAAGAGCTTACTCGCCCACTCCATCCTGGGCATCCTGCCCACCAACGCCCGCGTGAGCGGGGAGATCGCTTTCCACGGCAGGCCTCTGACCATGGAGAGGATAGGGGAGCTCCGGGGAAAAGAGATCGCCTTTGTGCCCCAGTCGGTGCAGTTCCTCAATCCCCTCATGCGCGTGGGGGCGCAGGTCCCCGTGAGGGGTAAGGACAGGCGCGAGCGCGGGGAGGCCCTTCGCGCCGCCTTCGAGCGTTACCGGCTACCCGCGGGGACGGAGAGAAAGTTCCCCTTTCAGCTCTCCGGAGGGATGGCGAGGCGCGTGCTGGTGGCCTCGGCAACCGTGGGCGGCGCCCGCCTCATCGTTGCCGACGAGCCCACGCCGGGGCTGGACGAGAAGGCGTCCAGGGAGGCCCTGGCGCACCTGCGCGAGCTGGCCGACGAGGGGAGGGCGGTCATGCTCATCACCCACGACCTGGAACAGTCGCTGGGCATGTCCGACCGCGTGGCCGTGTTCTACGCCGGGACCACCCTGGAGGAAGCACGGGCGAGCGAATTCCATGGGAAGGGGACAGAGCTGAGGCATCCCTATACCCGGGCTTTGTGGATGGCTCTGCCCTCGAACGGCTTTGATGCCGTGCCCGGCAATCAGCCCGCGCCGGACAGGCTTCCCGCGGGATGCCTATATTCCCCGCGTTGCGAGATGGCGACGGATGTCTGTTTCATCGAGAGGCCGGCCAAGCGTGAACTGCGAGGCGGATGGGTGAGGTGCCACCATGCCGCTTGAAGCCAGGAAGGTCTCGTACCGCTACGGGCGCGGGGATTGGGTGCTGCGCGGGGCCTCGCTCTCCGTGTCTCCGGGCGAGGTGGTGGGGCTGAGGGGCGAGAGCGGGTCGGGAAAGACCACCTTCGCGCGCATCATCGCCGGGTATCTCCGTCCCCAGGAGGGAGCGGTCCTGCTCGACGGAAAACCGTTGCCTCGCCGCTGCTACAACCCCGTGCAGCTCATGCACCAGCATCCCGAGAAGGCGGTCAACCCCCGCTGGCGCATGCGCGATACCCTCGAGGAGGCGTGGGAGGTGGACGAGGTCACCCTCGAGGAGCTGGGCGTAGAGACCTCCTGGCTCGGGCGCTGGCCCAACGAGCTTTCGGGAGGGGAATTGCAGAGGATATGCCTGGCGCGTGCCCTGGGCCCGGAGACGCGTTTCCTCATCGCCGACGAGATCACCACCATGCTGGACGCCGTGACCCAGGCCCAGATCTGGAAGGCCATACTGGCGAGGGTGAAGGAGAGGGGGTTGGGGGTGCTGGCGGTGAGCCACGACGCTTCCCTCCTTGAGCGGGTGGCGGACCGCGTGGTGGGTGTGGAGGAGATGATGGCGGAGCCCACCGGGGCTCGGCCTGGCGATGCGGGCGAACGGCTTTCGGCCGGTTAAAGGCAGGGGAGGCAGCGCGGACTCTCCCCGCCGCGGGACCGCTGCCCACGCGGCGCCTTACTTAATCTCGGGGGCATGTTTGCGGAAGAAGTCCCGCTTGCCTTTCATGAATTCCGTGAAGGCCTTGGCAGGCGGACTCAGGGGGTGACCCCTTCGCCACACCATGTTGAAATACCGCCTTGTGCGCAGGCCGGCGACGTTGATAGCGGCTATGCGCCCTTCCGCCAGGGGTCCGGCGACCGCCCAGGCCGAGACGAGGGAGATGCCCGCGCCGGATTCCACGGCTGAGATCACCGAGCTGGTGCTGCCGAGCTCCATCTCCACCGAGAGGCGCGCCGTGTCCAGCCCCGCGTCCTGAAGGGCTTTCAGCATGAGCTCCCTGGTGCCGGAGCCCTCCTCCCTGAGGATGAAGCGCTCGCCCTGCAGGCGCGCCGGGCGGATGGAGCGTTTGACCGCCAGGGGGTGCGCGGGAGGGCAGATGACGCGCAGCTCGTCGGGGCAGAAGGGGACCAGCTCCAGATCGTCCCGGCTCGGGCTGCTCCCAATGAAGCCGAACTCGAAGGCGCCGGAGAGCACCGCCGCCGTCACCTTGGAGCTGTCCATGATCTCCAGCACCGGCTCGATGCCGGGGTGTTTAGCCCTCAGGTCGGACAACACCAGGGGCAGCACGTATTCCCCGGGGATGTTGCTGCTGGCGATGCGCAGTCTCCCCATCGCGCCCTCCTTCGCCTGCGCGAGGGCCGCGAACATCCTCTCCTCGGCCTTCACCACCTCCCGCGCATGCTCCAGGAAAACCTTGCCGGGTTCAGTGGGGACGTAACGGTTGCCGCGGCGCTGGAAGAGCCGTGTCCCGAGGTCGCCCTCGATTTTTTTCACCGTGAGGCTGATGGCGGGCTGGGTGATGCCCAGCCGCGAGGCCGCCTCGCTGAAGCTGCCGGTTTCCACCAGGGCTATGAGCTGTCTCAGGCTGTCGGTGTTCAAACGCGCTTCCTCCTCGCCGCCTACCCGGGTGTTGCAGGTGCCGTATCTTGATTATAAGTTATGTTTATTCCATTCCGCGACAGGAAAACGGAATACCGGAGGCGGTCCTTTGGGTTCCCGTCCAAGTGAAGGCAGGGCCATCCCTTCCTCGAGATCCGCGAGCCTCAGAATACGGGTCCCCGGTTCCCACCTCATGGACGGCGACCCGGACCGGGCACCCGGGAGGACGGCCGCCTCCGGGCGGGGCGTTCGCCCATGGCGCCGTCTTGTGTTACGGGACCGCCGGCCCGTCTGGTATCCTTTAGGCAGGACCTGAGGGCAGGATGCTCGGACCGGGTGCCCTGCTTCCAGAGGCCGGAAGGAGCGTGGGACCTTGGGGGACGAAGTACGCATCTCGGCGGAAGGCATCGCCTACTCCTACGGTGACCGCCTGGCGGTGGACCATATCTCCTTTAAGGTAGGGGCGGGCGAGGTTCTGGGCTTCCTGGGCCCCAACGGCGCCGGAAAGACCACCACCCTCAAGATGCTGGTGGGGCTGCTGGTGCCGCAGGCGGGCAGGGTGAGCATCCTGGGCAGGGACATGGCGAGGGAGAGGGAGGCGGTCCAGGCGCGCATAGGGGTGTGTTTCGAGGAGAAGAGCCTCTACGAGGACATGTCCGCCGCCGCCAACCTGCGCTTCTTCGCCTCGCTCTTCGGCATCCGGCGCCCGGACATAGCGGGCCTGCTGGAGAGGGTGGGCCTGTCCGCGGATCGCAGGGACCGCGTGGCTAATTATTCCAAGGGAATGAAGCCGCGTCTCATGGTGGCCAGGGCCCTGGTCAACCGGCCCGAGGTGCTCTTTCTGGACGAGCCCACCGACGGGCTGGACCCGGTCTCGTCGGAGGCCATCCGCGGCGTGATCATGGAGGAGAGGGCGCGGGGGGTGTCGGTGTTCCTCACCACCCACGACATGATGGAGGCGGACAAGCTCTCCGATCGAGTGGCCTTCATCCACGACGGCAGGATAGCGGCCTACGACACCCCCGATAGCCTCAAGCACGCCTACGGAAAGAGGGTGCTCAAGGTCCGCTACCGCGCGGATGGGGGCGCGGCGGAGGAGGAGATCCCCCTGGACGACCGCGCCGCGGCGGGGCGGGTACAGAAGATCCTCTCCGCGCATGAGGTGATCGACATGCATACCGAGGAGGCGACCCTCGAGGACATCTTCATCCGGCTGACGGGCAGGAAGCTGGATTGAGAGATGCGGTTGAGCCGCGCGGCAAAGGTGCACCGGACTCTCCGGATGGACGCCCCGAGGGCATGGCGACGGAAGCCTGATGCCGGGCGCCGGACCCGTGCCTGCAGGGGAAAGCCGCGCGGGAGGCCGTGGTGGTGAGCCGATGGCGAGGATACTGTCGATAGTGAAGAAGGACCTGGGGCACATCGTGCGCAACCGCTTCCTGGCGGTCATCTCCCTGCTGGTCATCGTGGTTTTTGGCATCATATTCCATCTGCTGCCCTCCCGCGTGGACGAGACCTTCAGGATGGGCTTCTACCTGGAGGTCGCTGAAGGGGCGGAGGAGGCCTTCGGCCTCGAGGGCGGCAGGGAGGCGGTGGCGTCGAGGCTCGAGGAAGCGGGCGGAGAGGGCGCGGAGGAGGGACTGGAGCTGGTGTGGGCGGAGTCCCCGGCCGAGCTCAGGGAGATGGTGCAGGAGGGGAAGGTGAGCGCCGGCATATCCCTGGTCATCGCGGGCGGGGAGCCGGAGGTCTCGCTCTTCGTCGCCTCCGACGCGCCCCGGGAGGTATCGGAAGCGGGAGAGGCGATAGCGCGGGAGGTTGGCTATGCCCTGGTCGGCTACCGCCTGCCCGCGGACTTCAGGGCCGTGGTGCTGGGCCCGGACATGTTGGGGAGGCAGATCCCCATGCGCGACAGGCTGCGGGTGGTCCTCCTGGCCTTCGTCTTCCTCCTCGAGATCTACAGCCTGGGCAATCTGGTCATGGAGGAAGTGCAGAAGAGGACCGCGCAGGCGGTCCTGGTCACCCCGGTCACCCTGGGCGAGTTCATATCCGCCAAGGCGGTCACGGGCATAGTCTTCACCTTCTGTCAGGCCTTGCTCCTGTCCCTGCTCCTGCGAGCGATGCCGGGGGACGTCTGGGCGGCGGTGCTGGTCTTCCTGTTCATGGGCGCGGCCATGATGGTGGGGATGGCCTTCATCATCGGCGCGGCGAGCAGGGATTTCATCTCCATGGCCATGATCTCCCTGCTCCCCATGGTGGTGTTGGTGATCCCCGGGTTCCTGGCCGTGTTCCCAGGCTTCGACCCGCCGGTGGCAAAGGCCATTCCCACCTACTGGCTGGTGAAGCCGCTGGACGGCATGTTGAACTACGGGCTGGGGATCTCCGATTACCTGTCCTCACTGCTGTGGCTGGCGGTGTTCACCGCGGGGTTCTTCGTCCTGGGCTTCGCGATCCTGAAGAGGAGGCTGGTATGAGCATGCCGGCGGCGGGTGTCGGGAGAGAAGGGCGCGGCGGGAGAGCCGGGGAGGTCGCGAGAGGCCGCGGGAACGCCGGGGGGTGGAGGGAATGAGCGCGCGCAGGATCGCAGCCATGATGCGGAAGAGCCTTAACCCGCGCAACCCCTATATCATCTTCGCGCTGCTGGGCCCGCTGATCTACGCCGCCGTTTTCCAGCTCGTCTTCAGTATCTGGGAGACCAGGCCGAGGGTTGCCGTTTACGAGGAGGGAGATGCGGCGGTCACGCGTGAGCTGGAGGCCGTGGAAGCCGTGGAGACGCTGGTCGTGGACTCGCCCGAGGACGTAAAGCGGGCGGTCGAGAGCAGGCGGGCGGACGCGGGCTTGGTCCTGGACGGCGGGGCGAAGGAGAAGGTCTTCGCGGGGGAGAGAACGCCCGTGGAGCTGTATATAGGCGGCGAGAGCCTGGCGAAGAACAGGGTCATCGCCACCGCTGCCATCGCCGCCGCCCTGCGCGCTGTTTCTCCGGGGGTGCCGCGGGTGGACTTCGAGGTGATCAGTCTGGGTGAGGAAAAGGCCCTTTCCGCCATGGAGATATTCCTCCCCTTCGTGGTCATCTACGTCATACTCCTCGGAGGCCTCATGCTCACCTCCTCGTCCCTGGTGAACGAGAAGGAACGCAAGACCCTGGCGGCTCTCCTGGTCACTCCGGTGACCATGACAGAGATAATGCTGGCTTTCGGCGCCGTGGGGGTGACGGTATCCCTGGTCATGGGGGCGGTGCTGGTCCTCCTCACCACGGGGCTTTCCCAGCCGTCGCTCATGTTGACGGTGTTCGTACTGGGATCGCTGCTGGCGGCGGAATGGGGTCTGCTGCTGGGCTTCCTCTCTCGTGACCAGACCACGCTGGTGGCCTACATCAAGGCCTTCGGCATCTTCCTCATCGCTCCCGCCCTGTTCATCGTCAATCCGAGCTGGCCGCAGTGGATCGCGAAGGTCTTCCCCACCTACTATATCGCCAATCCCATCTTCCGCGTGGCCATCTACGGCGAGGGTTGGCGAGAGGTAGGGTGGCAGGTACTGGTGCTCCTCGGGCTGGCCCTGCTCTTTCTGCTCCCCCTGACGGCCTTCGAGACGCGCTTCGGCGAGACGGCGTAAGATGGGGTCACATCTTCAATCTTCAATCCCGGCTACTTTCCAGCTTCCTTAAGAAGGGGGTCACACCTTCAATCTTCAATCGAACGAACGGTATCTACCATCGGATTATGTGAAGAATAGGGTCACATCTTCGATCTTCGACAGCGTCTGAAAACTGCAACGAATGGGGTGTACCATCTATGAATGGGGTCTAGGATCTTCGATGGAGTCGAGAGGCCGGTGAGACAACCCATTGTGTTGTGATTGAAGATTGAAGATCTGACCCCGTAGGAGAGTGGGTAAGACTCCATAGCACCCGATTGAAGAATGAAGATACGACCCCATAGCGTTAGCCTAACGGTGTTTGATAAAATACAAGGGGCAGGCCCGTCCATATCTCTGTCGGTGCGGTGGAGGAGGTACCCGTGCCAAGACCGGCTATGAAGTCCCACGAAGTGCGGGCGATGAAGAACCGCATCCTCCAGGCCGCGGTGGAGCTCATCGCGGAAGAGGGGTTTCAGAACCTCTCCATGCGCAAGATCGCGCGCAGGATGAACATCTCCGCGCCCACCATATATTACTATTACGCCAACAAGGATGAGTTGAACATCGCCATCCGCAAGCGGGCGGGCGAGATCCTCTACCGCAGGCTCTCCGCGGCGTACCGCTCCGGCCGGGACGTGAAAGAGAAGGGGTGGCGTATGGTCAAGGCGTACCTCGATTTCGGGTTGGGCATGCCCGACTATTACGCGATCATGTTCGATTCCACCGCTCCCAAGCACTCGGATTATGTCGGGACGGAGCTGGAGGAAGCGGCGCGCGAAGAGCTGGTCTCATCCATGCGCAACGCCGAGCTCATGTGGAAGATACTGGGAGAGTTCGAGCGGGCGGGCTACACGGTGCCGGGCGAGATAGAGCGCATGGGCATGGTGCTGTGGAGCGAGCTGCACGGGCTGGTGTCCCTGCACAACAACAACCTCTTCCGGGAGATAGGCTATCCCACCAGGAAAGAGGTGTACGAGACGGCGAAGCTCTATTACGAGACCTTTCTCGCCATCTTCGACCCGCATAGCGGTTGGATGAGGAACGGCACGCCGGAGTCGGTGGGCAGGACGGAGGGCGGGACCCGTGGTCGAGCCCCGGATTCGAGGGTAGACGCCGAGGGAATGAGCAAACGGCCGTAGCGACCATCGCCGCTGAAGAGGAATCAAGGGAGGCGGCGCGGGCCCCGGTCCCGCTTTATGAGCGGATTCCGTGATGCGGTATCGCGGAGTGCGGTAAGGGATGGGCACCGTAGGCCGCAACCCCGCTTCCGCCAGCCGTTTTCGGATGGTTCATCTCGGAGAGGGAACCAAGGGAGGCGGCGCGGGCCCCGGTCCCGATTCCGGGATCTTGGAGCGGACGCTCCGGATCACGCTTGAGGGAAAGCGGCACAAATCGCGGTCTGATCCCGTAAAAGGGTTTCTCGGGAGATGGTCTCGGAGAGTAAGCGAAGGGAGGCGGGATGGAGGATTATCTTGAGCGCGTGAGGCGGGCACTTGCGGACCTGGAGACGGACGACCTGGCGGCGCTGCTGCGCGAGGCGCTCCAGGCCGGCGTGGGGGCTACCAGCCTCCTGGCGGCCATGAGCGAGGCCATGGTGGAGGTGGGCAGACGCTTCGAGGCCGGAGAGTATTTCCTGGCCGACCTGGTGCTGGCGGGCGAGGAGATGAAAGAGGGGGTAGCGGTCCTGGAACCCCACCTGACGGCAGGCGACAGGGGGCAGAAGGGCACGGTGGTCCTGTGTACCGTCAAGGGCGACATCCACGATATCGGCAAGAACCTGGTGGGGACGATGCTCTCCAGCGCAGGCTTCAGGGTTGTGGACCTGGGCGTGGACGTGGCGGCGGAGAAAGTGGTGGAGGCGGTGAAGGCCAACTCCGCCCGGGCGGTGGGTCTGTCCGTGCTCCTCACCACCATGGTGGGATCGATAGGAGAGGTGGTGGACAGCCTGGGGAGGGCCGGGCTCCGCGACGAGGTGAAGGTGGCCGTGGGGGGTGCCTGCGTCACGGATGAGGTGGTGGAGCGTTACGGGGCGGACGCCATGGGCCGCGACGCGGTGGAAGCGGTGCGCATCTTCTCCGGCTGGATGGCGTGACGGAGGGGGTGGTCTGAGATGTCCGATAAGCACCACAGGATTCTCGATGCTCTGGAGCTGAGAGAGCCCGACCGCGTCCCGGTCATGGACCTCATGAACGAGTTCTCCACCAGCAACGCCATCCTGGGTAAGAGGCCCCATCCCCTGGGGAAGCTGGTGCGAAACCCGAGGGCATCCAGGGTCATGGACCGTCTCTTCGCGCTGCCAGGGTCCGCCCAGCTCACGGACCGCGAGATGGAGCGTTTCACCCACCTGGGGGCGGCGGCCGCGGTGAAGATGGACTACGACGCCGCATGGCTGAGCTGTTTCCCGGTACTGCGCTTCCGCGATTCCCGCACCATGACCGATATCTTCGGCCGTTTATGCGACGTCTCCGTGGACGCGGCGGGGAACCTCGCCAACCCCATCTACCGCGAGGGCCTCATCAAGAGCCCGGAGGACTGGAAGGCCTGGCCCAAGCGCGATATCTTCCGCCTCCCGGAGAAGGTGAACAGGGTGTTCCGGGAGGTGCAGCGCACTTACGGTGACCGCCTCTTCATCTTCGCCTTCGCCAACTACGGGCTCTTCGAGAACGCCTGGCAGCCCATGGGCTTCGAACGCTTCGCGGTGGCTGCGCGCAGGGAAAAGGATTTCCTGCGCCGGGTGATAGGGTTCTACGCCGACCTGCACTGCATGCTCTTGGAGGCTGTCGCCGACGCCGGGGTACCAGGCTTCATCCATACCGATGACCTCGCCTACAAGTCCGGCCCCATGCTCAGCCCGCGCCTTATCGAGGAGCTCTTCGGGGACCATTACCGGCGTATTACCGGGACCGCGCATGCCCTGGGCTTGAAGATCGTCATGCATTCCTGCGGCAACGTCACCTCCCTCCTCGAGCGCTTCGTGTCCTGGGGGTTCGATGCCGTGCATCCCCTGGAGCCCACGGCGGGGGTGGACCTTGCGGCCGCCAAGAAAGCGGTGGGGGACCGCATCTGCCTCATCGGCAACCTGGACATCACGCACATCCTCGTGGACGGCACGCGCGAGGAGGTCTTCGCGGCGGTGCGGCGGGCTATCGAGGACGCGGGCGAGGGCGGGGGGTTCATCCTCGCCCCCGACCACAGCCACCCCGACATATCCGTGCAGCGACTGCTCTGGATGGTGGAGGCGGCCCGCGAATACGGGACTTATCCCCCCGGCACGCGCGAGGAACCGAGCCCTTGATCTCGCAGGGAGTGCCACTGGGAATAGTTGACAGCATCGCCGCCCGGTATCCTGTCGGCCAAGGGCGCGGATCCAAGGTCGAAAGGGTATAATATCCTGCGGAAGAGAGTGCTTGCGAAAGCGGGATGGATATGATCATGTTCGCGTCGGATGCCGTTTCCACGGGAGAGCTGATACTCTACCTCCTTCCGGTGATCATCATACAGTTGGCGTTGATGGTCTATGCCCTGGTGGACCTGCTGCGCCGCGAGAAGGTGAGAACCGGCAGCAAGGCACTCTGGGCGGCGGTCATCCTGCTCTTCAACCTCGTCGGCCCCATCGTCTATCTTGCCTGGGGCCGCCACCCGTCCGCAGAAGAGAGTGATGCCGGCCCCGGTCCCTCGTGAGGTGCTGGAGGCGGCAGGACTGACCGGGGAGCCCGGTGACCTTCCCGCGGTTGACGGGAGGACGCCCGCCCATGAGGCCGTGACGGTGTAGCGTTCATGCAGGGTTCCATGGAGGACAAGGACTCGGAAAATGGCCGCGGATAACGTGCTGGAGGCGGTAGGCCTCACCAGGAGGTTCGGCGACCTCACCGCCGTGGACGGCCTGAGCTTCGCGGTGAAGCCCGGAAGGCTGGTGGGGTTCGTGGGTCCCAACGGCGCGGGAAAGACCACCACCCTGAAGATGATCCTGGGCCTGATATCGCCCGACGAGGGCAGGGTCTTCCGCTTCGGAAGGGAGGCGGACCGCCGCGACATGGAATCTCTTTCCAGGATCGGATACGTCCCCGACGTGCCTTCCTTCCCGGAGTGGATGCGCCCCCTGGAGTTCCTGGAATACATCGGCGGCTTCTTCTCCCGGGACCGCGGGGCGGTGAGGGAGAAAGCGGAGGAGATGCTGAGGGCTTTCGGTCTGGAGGGACTCCGGAAGAGGAAGGTGGAGGGCTTCAGCCGGGGAGAGAGACAGCGGCTGGGGATGGCGCAGGCGATGATGGGGGACCCCGAGCTCCTGGTGCTGGACGAGCCCACCTCGGGCTTGGATCCCCTCGGGCGCTACGAGGTAATCACCTATATCGAGCGCATGAAGGGCAGGGCGGCGGTGCTGGTCTCCACCCACCTCCTGGAGGACGTGGAGAGGATATGCGATGACGTGCTGATGATAGACAGGGGGAGGAAGATCCTGGACGCGTCCCTCGAGGAGGTGAAGTCGCGCTGGGGAGGGAACGTCCTCACGGTGGAGGTGGCCGCGGGCGCGGACAGGCTGGCGGCGACCCTGGCCGGCATGCCGTGGGCGAAAGGCATCTCTCGACGGGGAGACGCCCTCGAGGTAGCGGTGTCGGACATGGGAACGGCCCGCAGGGAGATACCCGCGGCGGTGGCCGGGCTGGGTCTGGAACTGGTGAGGTTCGAGGGGCGCCCGCCCCGCCTGGAGGAGATATATATCTTCCTGACCAGGGATGGAGGACCGGAGGAAGGCCATGAGTGACCGTCTGGCCAACCAGCTCAGGAAGGACCTGCGGGAGACGGTGCGCACCTACCGCGCCTGGGTGCTGGTGGGAGCCTTCGCGGTCTTCGGCATCGTGAGCCCGGTGATGATGAAGTTGCTGCCCCGCATCATGCCGGAGTCCGAGGAGTTCCAGATCGTCTTCAAGGACACCACAGCCCTGAGCGCCGCCACCCAGTACTTCGACAACGTCACCCAGATCGTCTCGCTGATCGTGGTGATAATGGCGGCGGGAGCGGTGGCGGGCCGGAGGAATTCCGGTTTCTACCATATCCTGTTCACCAAACCGGTAAGGCGCGGAGAGGTCCTCGCCAGCTCCTTCATCACCTACGCGTTGCTCATCCTGGCGGGCCTCCTGGTGGGGCATGCTCTTTTCGGTATCTACACCGAAATACTCTTCGGCGGCTTGAGCCTCTGGGGGCTGCTGGCGTCCCTTGCGGCCTGCGCGGCCGCCCTGTGGCTGCTCCTGGCCCTGACGGTTTTCCTCGGGGTGGTGACGAGACGCGCCGCCCTGGCGGGAGTGCTCTCCTTCCTCGGCTTCTTCGTGGTCTCGCTGCTGTTGGGGCTGCTGCCCATCTCATGGGAGATCGCGCCCGCGGCGCTTTTCAGCCGCTCCTCCGAGGTGGCGGCGGGAAAGGCCGGGCTGAGCGCGCTGTTGCCGGGAATGGCGACGGCGCTTCCAGCCGCGGCCGCCCTGCTCTACGCCGCGGTGAGGATATTCGAAAGGGCCGACCTTTGAGGGAGAGGAGGGGTGATGGGCGGATCGCCGCTCATGGCCTTCGATCTCGGCGGCAAATTGCGCCAAGGCCTCTTCTGCATCAGCGGCAGCAGCTTCCTTGCTTGTTGACCGGTAACCATCCAAGCCTCCTTCTTGAGAATCTTAGATTGTTTGCCGTCCCTCGAACGGGATTTCTGATAGTCGCCGGCCGGGAGTTTTAATGTCGCTGATCGCCGTCCGGCTCCTCCCTGACCTTACCGGGAAGAGCCGCTTCTGTAGGCGTCTCCACGCGGAAGGATCGCATAGACGTACAGTATTCTTGATTCCGGGTGTGGGGTGAACAGGACTCTCCATTCCCCGACCCGCAGGCGCCAGTCTCCCTGCAGCTCCCCCGTGAGCGCCCTCGCGTCTTTGTGATGCAGCGGATTCGGCATCTGCTCCAGAGAATAGAGCGCTTCCTTTATCCTGGCCCTGGTCTTCTTGTCAAACCTGCGGTATTGCTTCTCCGCCGTTGGTTTGACCTCAATCCGCCACGATCTCAAGGGCCTTTCCCTTCACCCCGCTGGTGACCTCTTCCTTTCCCTTCCTGATCACCTCCACCCATTCGGGCCTTGAGAGCAGCTCAAGGGTCTCGCGGTGTCTCTCCACATACTCGTCTATGAGCTCTGCGAGTATGTCCTTGATCTTCCGCTTTTCCAGGCTGGCGATGATCTTCAACTCGTCTCTTTTGTCCTCGGGTATGCGCACCGTTACCGTTGACATCCGGTCACCTCCTTCACGCCATTAGTCTACTAGTATAATAATATTCTCTTCCACTTGTGTCAAAATCGAACCCGCCGCCCCATGACCTGGTGAAAACGGGAACAGAGGCCGGGTCCTGTTTCCGGCGGGGAGATCTGTTCGGGCAGGGCGTGGAGATGGCGACGTCCTCATGGCGGTGTCGGGGAAGGCCTCGAAGGAAGGGCGTTCCGTGAAAGGCCTCGAGGCCACGCGCTCCCGCATCGCCGTCCGAAAGGAAACCCGTCAGGCCTTTTTCCCGCGCAGCCTGGCGAGCCGTTGGGGCGACGGCCGCGCGGCGGCGGGGCGGGTAAAGGGCGCCCTCGGGGTGAGGGTGGCGGTGCTCCTCGGAGGGGTAGAATATGTAAGTGTATATTGGTGTATGCCATGATCCCGATCTCGATAGTGATGACTCGGTCGAAGTCCGGCCTCGAATATCGGATAAGGCGCCGGATGCTGGACGGCATCCCAGATTTCAAGACCTGATCCAGGAAGAAGAAGGAGAAGGAGGAAGGAGGGGTGATGGGCGGATCGCTGCTCATGGCCTTCGATCTCGGCGGCGGCTCCGGCCGCTGCATGCTGGTGGATCCCGAGGCGGGGGTAGTGCGGGTGGCCTCCCGGAGCTGGACGCACCCCGTGGCCCCCAACACCGCGGGGCTGGGATACGACCTGGATCTTGAGGATATATGGAAGAAGATTGGAGAAGCATCCCGCCAGGTCATGCGGGAGTCCGGGGCCGCGCCCGGGGAAGTGGCGGGAGTGGCCGCGTGCAGCATGCGCAATACCACCGTGCTCATGGACGCCGCGGGCGGGGCGCTTTTCGCGGCGCCCAACCAGGACGCGCGCGCCCTGGGGAACGCCCTTGCCCTCGGCGGCGAGCGCGGCATGGAGGTCTACGAGACGGGGGGACACTGGCCCAGTCCCCTCTTCACCGGCACCAGGCTCCTGTGGCTGGCCGAGAACTCGCCCGCGCTCCTGGAACGGGCGGCCAGGGTGGCCAGCCTTTCCGACTGGATGGGATGGCGCCTGTGCGGCGAGCTCCGCGCGGAGAGGTCGCAGGCCGGGGAGACCCTGCTTTTCGACCAGCGCCGCCGGGACTGGGCTCGCGGGCTCATCTCATCCCTCGGGCTGGACGGCGACCTCTTCCCGGAGACGGTGGACGCCGGCGAATGCATCGGCTCACTGACGCGTGAGGCCGCCGAGCACCTGGGACTGGCCCCGGGCACGCCGGTGGCGGCGGGAGGGGCGGACACCCAGAGCGGGCTGCTGGGCATGGGGTGCGTGGAGGAAGCAGGGGTGGGCATCAACGCCGGCACCAGCATGCCCGTGCAGCAGGTCACCGCCTCCTACGTGACGGACGGGGAGGGGAGGCTCTGGAGCGGACAGCACGTGGTGCCCGGGCTTTACGTGGTGGAGAGCAACGGGCTCATAACCGGCACGGTGCTGGAGTGGATGGCGCGCATCATCTACCCCGACAGCCCGCACCCCGTGGCCGCCCTCTGCGCCGATGCCGCCGCGTCCGAGCCGGGAGCATACGGCGTATATTCCACCCTCGGAGCGCGCGTCTTCGACGCCCGCGTGACCAGCGTGTTGCTGGGAAATATAACCATGTCGCACATGGTCACCCCGGACGCCGCCACCTTCCGCTCCCATCTCAGCCGCGCCCTCCTGGAGGGCATCGCCTATTCCGCGCGCGCCAACCTGGAGCAGGTGCTGGCGGCGACGGGCGCGGAACCGGCGGCCATCGCCGTGGGCGGGGGCATGGCCAGGAGCGCTCTATGGACCGCCATCCTGGCGGAGGTGACGGGAAGGAAGGTCGCGGTGCCCGGTGTCCACGAGGTGGCGTCGCTGGGGGCGGCGGTCTGCGCCGGCGTGGGGGCGGGGATCTTCCGAGACCTCCGGGAGGGCTCGCGCGCGCTGGCGCGTCCGGGCAGGGAGCACGCGCCCGGCGCCGATTCCGAGAGATACCGGGGGCTGTATGCGGGCTGGAGGGAGGCGGTGGAGCTGCGGGCTCCCTGCGACTCCCACATGGCCAACCTCATGGCCGTGGCCATGCTGGGCCGCTCCGCCGCCGCCGCCGAGGCGCCCGCCTCGTTCCGCCCCCGCATCATGGTCACCGCATCCATGGACGAGGCGGCGCTGGAGGAGCTGCGCGCCATAGGGGAGGTGACCTACCGCCCCTGGAGGGAGGAGCGCATGGTATATGACGGCGGGGAGCGGCTGGCGGAGGCGCTGCGCGGGCACCAGGTCTTCATCACCGAGATGGACATCGTGGACTTCGAGGCCCTGCGCGCCCTCCCGGAGCTGAAGATGGTCATCTGCTGCAGGGTCAACGCCGTGAACGTGGACCTGAAGGCGGCGACGGCCTACGGGGTGCCCGTGGCCAACACCCCCGGCAGGAACGCGGACGCCGTGGCCGACCTGGTGGTGGCGTACATGATCATGCTGGCTCGCAAGCTGCCCCAGGCCTCCTCCTTTCTCAAAAGCGGAGAGGTCTCGGAGGGGGACATGGCGCGCATGGGCGAGGCGTACCTCGCCTACCAGGGAAAGGAGTTATGGCGCAAGACGGTGGGGCTGGTGGGCCTGGGCAGCGTGGGCGCGCGGGTGGCGCGCAGGCTCCTGCCGTTCGGCGCCAGGGTGCTCTTCCACGACCCGGCGGTGGGGGCGGAGGAAGGGGCCCTCGCGGGGGCGGAGAAGGTCTCCTTCGAGGAGCTCCTGGAGCGCAGCGATTTCGTCAGCCTGCACGCCCCGGCGGTGAAGGCCACGGAGGGGATGATGGACGCCCGCGCCTTCTCGCGCATGAAGGAGGGGGCGTTCTTCATCAACACCGCGCGCGCCTCCCTGGTGGACCACGACGCCCTGGCCGAGGCCCTGGAAGCGGGCAGGCTGGCGGGCGCCGCCCTGGACGTCTTCCCAGTCGAGCCGCCGGGGTCTGACGACCGCCTGGTCCGGCTTGAGGAGGTCATCGCCACGCCGCACATCGGGGGCAACACGGTGGAGACCGGCGCCCACCAGGGTCAGATGGCGGCGCAACAGCTCCGCGACCTGCTGCGCGGCAGGGCGCCCGCGCATATCCTCAACCCCGAGGCACTGGAAGGATTTGACTGGACGGCCCCCCGCCGCGAGCCCGCCCCCGAGGTGCAGGAGCGCCTGGCCGCCAATCCCCGGCCCTCCATGACCTCTTAACGGGCCATGTTAAGCCCCGCCTCTGCCGGGAAAAGCGGGGCGGCGGAAATATGTCCGCCTCTACGAGGACGAGAGGGTTTTACGACCGCTCGAAAAGGCCGAGGAGGACGCGAAGACCCCACTTACCGGGAGGCCGCGGAAAAAGCCCTCATGGACGTGAGACTGGCCATAAGATCCGGCGGATGACCGCCCGTCTGAGGACCGCTCCTCGCAGGGCTTTCGTCAAGGCGTTCTGGAGAACGTTCCGCATGAGGTCGCGTCGTAAACCCGGCTGTTCGCCCGCTGTGGGTGACGGTCGTTTTGCGCCGGGCAGGTTTCCAGTAACCGCGCTTCCTTCCACGTCCTGCGCTTCCCGGTTGCCGCGAGGCGAAACAGGTAATCCCTTCAGCAAGATGCGAAGGTAGAGGTGAAGGAGGCCATGTCATCGGCAACGGCGAAATGGAACATGCCGGCAACCAGCGGACCTCCACCCCTCACTTCCTGGCCGAAGATGAAAACGAAGCGAATATATCGCCTTATGGCGAGGGACCCCGGATTGCATGGGTGAGGAGATGTGGCTGTCCTCGTCACGGTAAAGGGGAAAGCCCCGAAGAAAGGGCGTTTTTGATAGGCCCTCACCGTTTCGCGCTCGCCTGTTGTCGATAGGAAGGAGACCCGGTCAGTCCTTTTTGCCGCGCAGCCTGGCGAGCTTGGGGGCGATGACCGCGCGGCAGTAGGGCTGGTCGGGATTGCGCTCGAAGTAGCGGTGGTGGTACTCCTCGGCGGGGAAGAACCTCTCCAGCCGCCTGACCTCGGTGACGATGGGGCGTTCGTGGTCCTCGCGAATGGAGTCGATGAACCTCTCCACCCTGCTCCTCTGTCCCTCGTCGGTGTAGAGGATGATGGACCGGTACTGCGTGCCCACGTCCGCCCCCTGCCGGTTAAGGGAGGTGGGGTCGTGGGTGGAGAAGAATACCTCCAGGATCTCCTCCAGGCTCACCTTCCGGGGATCGAACCCCACCTCCACCACCTCGGCATGTCCGGTGGTCCCGTCGCAGACCTCGCGGTAGGTGGGGTTGGAGACGAAACCGCCCGCGTATCCGGGCGTCACCGTCACCACGCCCGCGACGGTGCGGAAGAAGGCCTCCGTGCACCAGAAGCACCCTCCTCCCAGCACTATGGTCTCGTATGCGTCACCGGCCATCGGGGATGAACCTCATGGATACGGAATTCACGCAGTGCCGCGTGTTCTTGGGGGTGAACCCCTCGCCCTCGAAGACGTGCCCCAGGTGGGCTCCGCACCCGGCGCAAACGATCTCCGTCCGCCTGCCGTCGGCGTCGGGCTGCCGCTTCACCGCGCCGGGGATCTCGTCGTCGAAGCTGGGCCAGCCGCACCCGGAGTGGAACTTGTCCTCCGAGCGGTAGAGAGGCGCTCCGCACCGCCGGCATACGTAGGTGCCCGGCGCGAAGAGGTCGGTGTACTCCCCGGTGAAGGGGGGTTCCGTTCCCTTATGGACGATGACCCACTCCTCCTCCGGCGTCAACTTCTTCTCTTCCATGCCCTAAATGTAACCCTCAGCGGTCATTGACGCCATGCGCGGGGTCATGGTGGACTCGTCAGTCTCGACAAAGTGAGCATGTATCCCCCGGCCCGGCGGCGCCTGCGCCCCGGGCGCCCCAGACCTGACCCGCGGCCCGCGAGGTGTTATCATTCATACGCGTGGTAAAGACCATCGGAGAGGAGACGGTCTTGCGAGAAGGCGGGATGCCCGCGTACATGAAGCCGGTAGAGCTCCCCTCCCGCGCCGGCCTGGTGGTGGTCGGGGGAGGGGTGATCGGGTGCTCCATCGCCCGCGAGGCCACGCGCTTCACGTCCGACGTGGTGGTGCTGGAGAAGGAGGCCGACGTGGCCTGCGGCACCTCCAAGGCCAACAACGCCGAGGTGCACTCGGGCATCGGCGAGGACGCCGGCACCCTCAAGCAGAAGCTCAACGTGCGCGGCAACCGCATGTACGACGACTTCGTGCGGGGCCTGGGGGTGGAGCTCAAGCGCCAGGGGCTGCTCATCGTGGTCACCCAGCGCGCCATCCCCCGCGACGGGGACATGTCCGAGGACGAGCGCATGGAGCTGCTCACCCGCAAGATCCCCGAGGGCATCGTGGCCTATGGAAAGAACGCCGGCATCGAGGGCCTGCGCACCCTCTCCCGCGAAGAGGTCTTCCGCATGGAACCCAACGTCACCCGCGAGGCGGTGGCGGGGGTCTTCGACCCCACCTACGGACTCATCAGCCCCTACAAGCTCACCATCGCCCTCGCGGAACACGCGGTGATCAACGGCGCGAGGGTGTTTCTCAACACCACGGTCACCGGCTTCCGCGTTGAGGACGGCGCGGTGAGGGCGGTGATCACAGACCGCGGCGAGATCGAGACCTCCCTGGTGGTCAACGCCGCCGGGGTCTTCGCCGACGAGGTGGCGGACATGGCCGGGGCGGGGGGTTTCGTGATCCATCCCCGCAAGGGGGCCACCCTGCTCTTCGACCGCCAGGTCACGGCGGAGTACGTGAGGTCCAGCGTGGCCGAGTTCCGGCTGCCGGGCCAGAGGACCACCCAGAGCAAGGGCGGAGGGGCCATGCCCACCGCCGAGGGCAACCTGCAGCTAGGCCCCACGGCCATCGAGGTGGATGACAAGTACGACACCTCCATCTCCGCCGAGGAGATCGAGGAGATCTTCGAGCGCTTCCACTACCTGCTGCCTGATTTTCCCAGAGACGCCCTCATCTCCGCCTTCAGCGGCGTGCGCGCCCCCACCCTGGAGGAGGATTTCGTCATCGGCGCCTCGGATGCGGTGCGGGGGTTCGTGAACGTGGCGGGCATCCAGTCGCCGGGCTTGGCCTCCGCCCCGGCCATCGCCGAGATGGTCCTGGGCATCCTGCACGACCTGGGGCTGCCGCGCGAGCCGCGCCCGGACTTCGACCCCGTGCGCCCAGCGCCGCCCAAGTTCTCCGAGCTCTCCAACGCGGAGCGCAACCGCCTCATCCGCGAGGACCCGCGCTGGGGGAACGTCATCTGCCGCTGTGAGACGGTGACGGAGATGGAGGTGGTGAACGCCATCCACTCCATCATCCCCGCCACCAACATGGACGCGGTGAAGCGGCGTACCCGCACCGGCATGGGGCGCTGCCAGGGCGGCTTCTGCCACAACCGCGTGGCCGCCATCCTGGCGCGCGAGCTGGGCATCCCCGTCACCGCGGTCACCAAGGACGGGGAGGGCTCCCCCGTCTTCCTGGGCAGGGCCAAGGAGTTCCTGGGGGGTGGCGCGGCGTGAGCGGGGCGAGGAAGCCGCAGTGCGTGGTCATCGGCGCCGGCCCCGCCGGGCTGGGGGCGGCTCTGGCGGCGCGGGAGGCGGGGCTCTCCGACGTCATGCTCCTGGAGCGCGACTTCGAGCTGGGGGGCATCCTGCCGCAGTGCATCCACGACGGCTTCGGGTCCATCGTCTTCGAACAGGTGCTCACCGGGCCCCAGTACGCCCAGCGCTTCATCGACCGCGTGGAGAAGGCGGACATCGAGGTGAAGCTGAACACCATGGTGCTGGAGATGCGGGGCGACCGGCGCATCACCGCCGTCAACCCCGCGGACGGGGTCTTCGAGCTGGAACCCTCTTCCATCGTGCTGGCCATGGGCTGCCGCGAGCGCACGCGGCACCAGGTGATGATCCCGGGATACCGCCCCGCGGGGGTCATCTGCGCCGGGGCCGCCCAGCGCGACATCAACATCGAGGGTCTCATGCCCGGCAGGCGAGCGGTCATCCTGGGCTCGGGGGACATCGGCCTCATCATGGCCCGCCGCCTCACCCTGGAGGGGGCTGAGGTGGAAGGGGTCTACGAGATCATGGACCACCCCGGGGGGCTCACGCGCAACGTGGTGCAGTGCCTGCACGACTACGACATCCCCCTGCACCTCTCCCACACCGTGACCTTCATCCACGGCCGCAAGAGGGTGGAGGCGGTGACGGTGGCCCGGGTGGGAGAGGACCTCAAGCCCCTGAAGGACACGGAGCGCCGCGTGCCCTGCGACACCCTGGTGCTCTCGGTGGGCCTCATCCCCGAGAACGAGCTCTCCAAGCAGGCGGGGGTGCGGCTGGACCCCCTCACCGGAGGGCCGGTGGTGGACGAGACCATGCACACCTCCGTGGAGGGCATCTTCGCCTGCGGCAACGTGGTCTGCGTCTTCGACCTCGTGGACTGGGTCACGCAGACGGCGGAGACGGCGGGCCGGGGGGCGGCGGAGTACGTGCTGGAGGCCGGGAGGCGGAAGCGCGGGCCCGCGGTGCGGGTCACCGCGGGTCGGAACGTGAAGGTCGTGGTGCCGCAGCTCGTCCGGCGCCCGGAACGCGGCGTGGACTTCTTCTTCCGCGTGGAGCACCCCGAGAGGGCGGCGCGGACGCGGGTGCTGGTGGACGGCGAGGAGCTCTACTCCCGCAGGGCGAAGATGGTGCGGCCGCCGGAGATGATCAAGGCGGGGGCGGACCCCGGGAAGGCGGCGCGCGGGCCGGAGAACGTCACCGTGGAAGTGGTCGCGGAGGAGGAAGAGGCATGAACGCGCCCGCGGCGGCGAGGAGAGAGCGCGCGGATTATGGAAACCGCGGGGGGACGCGATGAAGAGGACGCACAACTACACCTGCATCAACTGCCCCCTGAGCTGTGGGCTGACCCTGGTGGAGGAGGACGGCGAGGTCCTCGAGGTGAGCGGCGCCGACTGCAGGGTGGGTGAGAAATACGCCGTGGAGGAGTTCCGCAACCCCCGCCGCACCGTGAGCACCACCGTGCGCGTTCAGGGCGGCGTGCTCCCCCTGCTGCCGGTGGTGAGCGCGGCGCCCATCCCCAAGGCCCTGGTGAGGGACGCGGTGCGCATGCTCTCCAGGCTCACCGTGGATGCGCCGGTGGCGGACGGCCAGGTCATCTACCCCGACATCCTCGGCACCGGCGTGGACGTCGTCGCCTCCCGGCGGCTCGACGCCGCGGGCTGAAGGAACGCGGGAAAAGGTTCGGGCACGCGCCGCGGGAATTCGCGTGGCGGGGCGCGGGCGCCTTCCCCGCGAACCGTAAGGCCCGGCCTCTCTGGTAATATCTGCCATATAAGACCCCGACCCGCCTTTTCGGGAACCTTTGGTACGCATGACGGGTCATAGCCTTCTGACAACATTGTGTAGAGGAAAGGGGCGAATAACCTTGTTGCCAGTGATAGAGAGATCTGACTTGGCGGAGTTCCTGGCCAGCAGGGAGTTCGCCCTGCCGGCGCTCTTCGTGCTGGGCGGGCTTGTCCTGGGGTTCACGCTCGAGCGGCTGCTGATCGTGGCCCTGGGAAGGCTGTGGTCCAGGCGCGGCTGGGACGGCTGGCAGACGGTGCGGAGGTCCCTGCTGGGCATGGTGACCCTGTGGTCGGTGGCGGGAGGACTGTATGCCGCCATGAAGGTCACCAGCCTGTATCCCACGGCGCTGCTGGTTTACCAGAAGGCCTTCGTGGTGCTGGCGGTGTTCACCGTTTCCCTGGTCACGGCGAGGATCGCGGCGGGTCTGGTGGACCTGTCCATAAGGAAGGCCGAGGGCGCCCTGCCCTCCACCACCATCTGGGGGAACGTGGTGAGGATGTTCGTGATGCTCACCGGACTGCTGGTGGCCCTCAAACTGCTGGAAGTGCCCATCACCCCCATCCTCACCGCCCTGGGAGTGGGAGGTTTCGCCATGGCCCTGGCCTTCCAGGACACCCTGTCCAACCTCTTCGCGGGGCTGCACATCCTTGCCTCCAAGCAGATCGCCCCCGGCGATTACGTGAAGCTGGACAGCGGAGACGAGGGTTTCGTGGTGGACGTCACCTGGCGCAACACCACCATCAGGACGCTTCCCAACAACGTGGTGGTCATCCCGAACTCCCGCATGGCCTCGGCCATCATCACCAACTACCACCGGCCCGCCCCGGAGATATCAGTGCTGGTGGACCTGGGCGTGGCCATGGACAGCGACCTCCGCCGCGTCGAGGAGGTGACACTGGACGTGGCCAGGAAGGTGCTGCGCGAGGTACAGGGAGGGGTGGACGCCTTCGAGCCCATGGTCTTCTTCCGGGAGTTCTCGGACTTCCGCATCGAGTTCACCGTGGTCCTGCGCGCCCGCGAGTACGTGGACCGCTTCCGCTTGAAGCACGAGTTCATCAAGCGGCTGCACGAGCGCTACCGCGAGGAGGGCATCGAGATCCCCAGCGCCACCCGCGCGCTGCGCTTCGAGTTGGAACGGGTGTGAGGACGCGGTCTCGGGTCCCTGTCCTCCGGGCGGTGCGTCGGGCGCGGGGATAGTGGTACGGCGGGGTGCTGCGGAGATAGTGCGAAGCCGGCCTCCCGCTCGGCCCGGCGGGTGCCGGCGTTAGCGGGACGCCCGCTCCACGGCCTCGTCAGGGCCCCTCCGGACCAGTAGTGAGCGGTGCCGTTTAAGCGGGGCGGCGCGGGCGCAATGATGTGCCCCGCGGCCGGGAGATGTCGGCGCGCCGCGCTATGATGGTTCCTAAACGGCGACAGAGACGCGACGAGGAGGTGCGGAGATGGAGAGGACTGAGACAAAAGAGAAGGTGGGAGTGGCGGAAGCCTCTACCCTTCCGGTGAAGGAGGCCTCCGGGACCAGGACCATCGAGGTGGTCCCCTCCGGGCCCGCGGATGCCGTGTACCTGGAGGTGCAGGCAGTGGCGGACGTGGATCATCCCCTCCCATCCAGGACGGACCCGGACTGACGGCGACAGGAGATCCGTGGCCGGGGGAAGGCGCCTTATCTCCCCCGTCGGCGGGGTGGAGAGGGAATACCTGCTGCTCTCCCCGCGTGATGCCGAGGAGGGGAGCCGGAGGCCGTCTCGTGCCCAGGAGATGGCGGAGGAGAGGATCTATCGAGCGGGCAACGGGGAGGGCATCGGCTATATCCTGCGACCCTGGCCCGGTCCGTGGAAGACGCTGCGGCGGGACGGGGGAGCGTGGGGCCTCGAGGAACACTCCATCCTCGAGGTCAGCACCCCCGAGACCGCTGACGGCATCGAGGCCGTATCCTACCTGCGCGCAAGCGAGGCGTCCATACGCATGGCCCTTTCCGGCATGGAGGATGCCCCGGCGCGCGACGCCCTCCTCACCTGCACCCCCGCCTGCATGCCGCGTTTCGAGCCCGGAAACCCGCGCCAGCTCTGGCTGGGCTTCCACCTCAATCTCTTCCTCCCCCTGGACTGGAAGCAGCGCCGGCAGCTTGCGAGCTGGCTGGCCCTGCTCTCACCCTTCATCTCCGCGGGCGGAGGCCTGACGGAAAGGGGCCTGGTGCTCTCCCCCGCCGGCTGCAGGGTCGGGGATACCCTGGGTTACGGGATGGAGGCCCGGCCGAGCCTGGTGGAGGTGAAGCCCGGCCCTCTTTTTCTGGAAGAGAGGCTGGATCCGGGGTATTTCCGCCTCCACCTGCCCTGCTTCGACGCCCCACTCTCCGCCCGCAGGCTCGCCCTCTCCTTCGCCTCCGTCCAGGTGGTGGCGGCCCTCGTCTTCCTGCGCGAATGCCTGCCCGACTTGATGCTGGCCAATCCCGCCCGGGCAATGGCCGCCATATCTTCCTCTCCCCTCCTCGCCGAGATCCCCGCGTCGCGGCGCTTCAGGCTGGAGGGCGGGCGCATGATCACCCACGCGGAGGCCATGTCCGCGGCGCTTGGAGGTCTGGAGGAGGCGAGGAAGAGGTTCGACCTCGATCCCCTGCGGGAGCTGGCCCTGGAGAGGCTGGCCGCGGGCATCCGCGCCTGGCCCCGCGGCGGCGAGGAACTCGCTGAGGATTTCGACTTCTTCACCCGGGCGACCGTCCACCGCCAGGCCCTGGAGCTGCAGGGAGTGACCCCCGCGTGGTTCGACCGCGTGGCCGTCCCGGTGATCGCCCTGGCGTCCAGGATGGGCGGGGGGATCCTGGAGCTGGCGCGCTCCTCTCCCCGCGAGGCACGTTCCCTGCTGCGACGGGGAGGCAGCGAACACCAGCGCGAGCGCCTGCGTTCCCTCCTGCGGGAGCGGCGGCTTTCCCCGCGGGACATTCCATTTCTTGCCAGGGCGGTGCGGCGCCTGCGCTCGCTGGAACTCAGGCTGGGAGAGGTCTTCCCCGGCCCCTCGCCGCTCGCCGCGTGGGATGACCTCACCTGGGAGGACCTCGTGCGCCGCGCTTCGTCCCCGCGCCGCGGGCCCAACCGCGCGGACGCCAGGTCCGAGCTGGTGCGCCGTTTCGCCTCCCTCGGCGAGCGCGTGCAGGCGACCTGGGATCACCTCTTCTTCTTCCCTCCCGGCGGAGGCGTGGGCGTCATCACCCTGCCCCACCCTGGTAGCCCGAAAGCCCTGCCCTTCCGCTGGCTGAGCGAGGAGGAACAGGACGAATACGCGGAGGCGCGCCCCATGGAGATAGACTACATGCAGTTCGTCCTCAGGCACGACAGGGAGGGAAGGCGCGAGTTCGAGGACGCGCTGGCGGAGATCCTGCGGGACGATTCGGTGCGGTCGCTGTGGGGAGGCCCGCCCCTCCTCAACCAGTTGCGGCTATTCTGACCCGCTTCCACGCGCCTTTCCGGCGGAGGCCGGCGGAACTCCTGCGGGACGATTCGGTGCGGTCGCTGTGGGGAGGCCCGCCCCTCCTCAACCAGTTGCGGCTATTCTGACCCGCTTCCACGCGCCTTTCCGGCGGAGGCCGGCGAGGCGCCGGGAGGGATGCGGGGCGCCGTTACGGGCCGTCTCCCCCTCGCCGGGCGCCGCGGCTGGCCGCCATTCTCTCACGGGGCGGCCTCGAGCGCTTTCTCCAACTCCGAGAGCATGGCGTCGAGGGCCTCCAGCACCCGGCGCGCCTGCTCCTCCTCGATGATCAGCGGCGGGAGTATCTGGCTCACCGAGGTGTCGTTGTTGGCGTAGATGGTGAGGATGCCGTGGCGGAAGCCGGCCAGGGTCATGAGGGGCCCGCAGAAGTCGTTGGCCATCTTCAGCCCCATCATCAGGCCCCGCTGCCGCGCCTCCACCAGGACCCCGGGGTGCCGGTCCGCGAGCTCCCGGAAGCCCCCCTCGAAGACCGCCGCCATCTCCCGCACGTGCTCCAGGAAGCCCTCCTCCTCCAGGATGTCCAGCACCTCCAGGGCGGCGTAGCAACCCACCTCCGCCCCCCCGAAGGTGGAGACGTGGATGAAAGGGTTCTCCGCGAAGAAGGAATCGAGGCGGTCGGAGTACACGGTGGCGGTGATGGGGTAGACGCCCCCCGACAGCCCCTTGGCGGTGACCAGGATGTCGGGGACCACGCCGTAGGTGTCGATGCCCCACACCGCCCCGCACCGTCCCAGGCCCGTCTGCACCTCGTCGATGATCATCAGCGCCCCGCGGCGGTCGCAGAGCTCGCGCACCCCGGCGTAGAAGTCCTCCGGGGGGATGGCGATGCCCAGGGTGGCGGGGATGGTCTCGAAGATCACCGCCGCCGTCTCCCCGCCCGCGCCTCCCCCCATGGCCTCCTCCAGCGCCTCCAGGTCGCCGAAGGGTACCTGGGTGAACCCGGGAGGCAGGGGCCCGAAGGGGGCGCTGTACTTGGCGTCGCCGGTGGCCAGGGCGAACCCGGTATGGCCGTGGTAGCCGCCGACGGCGGAGATGATCCCCGGCCGCCCGGTATATCCCCGGGCCAGCTTGATGGCGGTGTCCACGGCCTCGCCTCCCCCCACCCCGAAGACCACGCGGTTGAGGTCCCCGGGAGAGACGGCCGCCAGCCGCTCCGCCAGCAGGGCGCGGTGCTCGCTCACCAGGTGATGGTTCCCGATGTCAAGTTCTTCCAGAGCGCGCCTGAGCGCGGCCACCACGCGCGGGTGGCGGTGCCCGAGGTTGAAGACCCCGCCGTTGCAGTGGCAGTTGATGAGGCGGTTCCCGTCCAGGTCCCACACGTAGACCCCCTCGCGGCGGCCGAAGACGAAGTCGATGCCCACCTCGCGGAAGAAATCCGCCTTGCCGCTGGAGACGTGGCGGGCGAAACGCCTGAAGACCACGTCCTTGGGGTCCCGGCCGATCAGAGTCATCCGCGGCACCTCCTTTTTACTGCGCGTCCCCCGGGCACGGGACCCGGCAAATGAACCGCGCAACCTGTACGGTGTTTTTCGGCCGCCCCCGTGTTATGGGGGCCAGGCAGTCGACGCATGGAACGGCGCAGGGAGCCTTCCCGCCCAGGACATCAGCCCCGTGGACAGGCAGGCGGCGGGCGCCTTCCCGCGGCATATGGCACTCCGGCACCCTTCTCTCCTCGTGGGTGACACCATTGCTTTGCGGATCGATCCGCGGCCGCTCTCTCATAATAGATACCATGCCCGGCGCACATGCCCGGAACGCGGATCGCAGCTCCGCCCGCACCGGGATCGCCTCCCTGTATTGGCGCCGTATTTTCATATCACTTTCTCTTGATCCTGCCCGGCAGGATGTAGGGGTACTCCCGCCGCAGCAGGCGGGTGCGCAGGAAGCGGTCAAACCTGCGCAGGGCGAGGTAGAGAGACCAGATGAGCCGGTCCTCGCGGTAATACGAGTCCACGTCCTTCCCACGGATGGGCTCGATGCCCAGGTGCGAGGCCTCCTCCGCGAAGAAGGCGTTGGCCGTCTCCACCAAGGCCGGGATGAGCTCCGCCCGCTGCTCCTTGTAGAAGTTGGCGATGAGGTCTATGGTCACCTGCCGGAAGTCGTAGTAGCGCGTCATCACGTCCTCGAGGAAGAGGAGGCGGATCATCCACACCAGGAAGGAGGGGGCGCTGCGCAAAAACAGCTCCGGGTCGAGCTGCTCGACCCCGTCCACCCGGAAGAGGGGGGTGCTGGTGTCCATGTACAGGAGCCGCATGTTCTCGTCCACGCGCGGTGCCCCGGGCTCGAAGCCCGCGATGGACCAGTTGGAGATCTGGCCGTCGATGGCCACCTCCAGGCCCTCGCGTTCGTGGTTGAAGTCCCACACCTTCTTCGCCTCGCGCAGGACCATCCTCACCAGGGCGGGCACCTCGGCGTCGGGCAGGTGGTGGATGGCCGCGTTGCCGATGGAGTGGGCGGGAAGCTGCTCCTGGATGATGTAGAAGACGGGACGCCCGCTCGCCGAGACGAACTCCGCGTGCCCGTAGGCGGGGAGGGACAGCCCCACCTCCTCGGCGAGGAGGCGGTTGTACTCGCGGTAGCTGGCCAGGTAGGGCTCGATCTCCGCCCGGTCCTTGAAGACGGGCAGGCGCTTGAAGGCGTACCCCTCCATGCCCTCGGCCCGGATCTCGAAGACGGTGCTGATCTCGCCGTAGCCCAGCACGCGCGCGGGTATGCGGCTGCGCTCCGGGCATCTCGGGTCCAGCCCCCGCTCGAACTCCTCCAGCAGCCCCACGTCCACGCTCAGCTCTTCCATGCTCCGCGCCTTCCTTCCCCGCGATCGCGCCGCCCGCGGAGCCGACTTCCGCGGGCCGCAAAGCACCCGACCTCCGACGGCATGATTCTACTATACGCGGAAGGCACCGAAGGCCCAAACGGGCGCGGTTCCTCCGCCGTTACATGCCTGCCCGGCATAGCGAGGGGGTATGGCGACAGGCGACATGCTCAGTCGCCCCCGGACCCCGCCGCGCCGAAGAGGCGTGCGCGGTACGGCCTGGTGGCCGCTGCCTGTGGTGGCTGCAGGCCAGCCCGGTGCGCGCCGCCGAGTTGCCCGCTGTGGCCGGCAGGATCACACCGGCCATTTCCGACGCGGGGGGTCAGCTCCCGAGGTCTTTCCGCATCTTCTCGAATTCCTCGGCGCTGATCTCACCTGCCGCGTACCTGCGTCTGGCCGTCTCAAGCGGGTCCTCTCCCGTTCTCCCCTGCCCGGAAGTCGGGGGCGGACTTCCCTTGTAGAGCCTGTACAGGGCGGCTCCCGCCAGGATCAGTGCGGCCAGCGCCATCAAACCCAGCAGTACCCAACCTCCCGCTCCCCAGCGGGTGGCGTTGTCCACTCAAACGGACGTCAAGAGACTCATCAAACCCATGACCGTCCTCCCGGTTCCCGCCCGGCATCGCCGGGCGGATGCTTTGCGCACGCATGTTACGTACGCGCGTCACGCACCTCACAGACAGAAGTATTATCCGCTATTCCCAAGAGGCCTTTGATGACAGGTATCATGCCGTGCAAAAGTTAAGTGTTGACAACAGGTAAGTGTTATATAATAATATATGTATAATACATATATTATGAGGATCCATGGGTGGGAAGCCGCATGGAGGTGGACATGATCAACGCTAAACGGAAGCCAGGCAGGGCGTTGCCGGGAGCGGCGTCACTCGGAGAGCACGAGAGATTCGTGCGCGAGGGACCCCAGAAGGGTTTTATCGAGCCGCGACTTCTCTATCTCATAAAACGCGGCCCGAGCCACGGCTACCAGTTGATAGAGGAGATGGGCGGCCTCTCTTTCCCCGGTCCCGTGCCCGACGCGGCGGCCGTCTATCGCGCCCTGCGTGACCTGGAGAGGGAGGGGCTCCTGCGCTCCGAATGGGAACACGGGGAAGCAGGCCCGGCCAGGCGCGTCTACCGCATCACCGGGCGGGGCGAGGAGAGACTGCGCGCATGGGTGGAGGCCTTCCGTGAGAGGGTGAGGATGCTGGAGGAGTTCATCGCCCTGTGCGACAAGGAGGGGTTGATATAATGTCCCTGACCGCGGTGGCGATAGACGCTCTGGTGGCGGTCTGCCTGGTGTTGTCCCTGCTCAAGGACCAGGAGAAGACGAAGGCCGCGCTTCTTATCGCCTGGAACGCGTTGAAAAGGCTGGCGCCGAGCGTTCTGGCGGTGATAGCGGTGATCGGGCTCATCGTGGGCTTCATCCCGGCGAAATGGATCGCGTCGAGCATAGGGAGCGAGAGCGGCATGGTGGGCGTCCTGGTGGCCGCGCTCATCGGCTCGGTGCTCTTCATCCCCGCCCTCATCGCCTTTCCGCTGGCGAAATCCCTGCTGGACATGGGCGCGGGGGTGATGGCCGTAGCCGCTTTCATCACCACCCTGACCATGATCGGGTTCGTCTTCCTGCCTGTGGAGATCAAGGAACTGGGCAGGCGTTTCGCGTTCCTGCGCAACGGATTGAGCCTGGTGGCGGCGGTGATCATCGCCGTGATCGTGGGACTGGTGCTGGGGTGATAAGGATGAGGGCGGGAAAGAGAAACAAAGATGGAGCGGGGGAGGTTCCCGTGAAGTCCAACCTGTCTTCGCTGCGAGGGAGGGTAAGGTGGGACCTGGCGATCATGGTGGCCTCCGCGTGCCTGCTGTTCGCACTTTCCATCATATTCCAGGAGAAAGGGGAGAAGGCCATGGACATCTCCTGGGCGTTTTTCAAGGAGATGGCCTTCGTCCTGCCGGCGGTACTGGTGCTCATGGGACTTTTCGGAGTATGGGTGGACCGCAGGCTGGTGGTCAGATATCTGGGCGAGGGCTCCGGGATCGGGGGGTTACTGCTGGCCATCGTCCTGGGAACCCTGCCCACCGGCCCACTGTACATAGCCTTCCCCCTTGCCGGCATGCTGTTGAAGAAGGGCGCGAGGGTGGCGAACGTCATCCTGTTCCTCTCCGCATGGGCCTGTATCAAGATACCCCAGGAACTGGTGGAGCTGCGCTTTCTGGGCTGGAGGTTCACCGCCCTGAGACTGGCGCTCACCATAGCTCTGATCATCCCCATGGGACTGCTGGCCGAGGCTGTCTTTAACCGCCACGGGCAGGAGGCGGCTTTGTCCTCACCGGGCGACGAGAAGGGCACGGGGTAGGGTACGGCGGGCACGAGGGCTCCGGGCTCCGCCGCGGAGGAAACGAGCCGGGAGCGCCAGAGAGGACAGCCGTTCATGTCGCGCGGACACTACGCCATACGAGGAGGTCGTATCGTCCGAGAATGAGAATAGCCCTTTGCCGCCAGGAAACTATATATTTATTGCATATTGAATGCCTTTTTCAGAGCAGGCCTTGGCGGTTGAAAAAAGGCTGCACGGCTTGTCCGTCCAAGGGTTATGCCCCAGTTCTGGATGATGAAAGGAGACAGGAAGATGAGCTGCACACCTGGAGGGGGGTGCTTTGCGTAAAAAAGAAAAAGAGATCACGGACCCCGCGGTCCTGGAGGAGATAATCGCCCGGGCACGGGTCTGCCGCGTGGCCATGTGCGACGACGACATCCCCTACATGGTGCCCATGAACTTCGGCTACCGCGAGGGGCGCGTCTATCTCCACTCCGCCCGCGAGGGAAAGAAGCTCGACATCCTGCGCCGCAACCCCAGGGTCTGCTTCGAGGTGGACACCGACCACGAGCTGGTGCGGGCGGACCACTCCTGCGGCTACGACATGAGATACCGCAGCGTCATCGCCTTCGGCAGGGCCTCCCTCGTGGAGGACGAAGAGGAGAGGAGGCGCGGCCTGGACGCCATCATGGAGCATTACGGAGAGGAAGGTCCTCACCTCTACCGGGAGAGGAACCTCTCGCTCACCGCGGTAATCCGCATCGACATCGAGGAGATGACCGGCAAGGCCAACGGGTACTGAACAGCAGGCGCGGGCATGGCCCGCACGCAGGGGGAGGAAAGGATGCCTTCCCTCAGGCGCCGGCACCCGCGCCCTCGCGGGCGAGCAGGGCCGCGCCCAGGGTACCCCCGTCGTCCCCCAGGGTGCTGCGCAGGATGCGCACGTGGTCGCGGCTGATGGGGATGGCCGTCTCCCGAAAAGAGCGCAGCATGGCCTCCTCCATGTGGTGAAAGCACCCCAGAAGCCCTCCGCTCAAGGTGACCGCGTCGGGGTTGAAGATATTCACCAGGGAGGCGATGCCCGTGCCGAGGTGGTGTCCCGCTACCCGGAAGATCTCCACGGCGAGGCCGTCGCCCGCCTCCGCATGTATGCCCAGGGCCTCGGCGCTGAAGGCCATAGGGTCGGCGAGGAACTCCTCCACCGCGGGCGAGACGCGGCCGGCGGCGGCGGCTTCCTCCACGCGCCGGTAGATGGCGACCCCGCTGGAGAGCGCCTCCAGGCATCCCCTGGCCCCGCAGTTGCACGGGGGGCCGTCCTCTAGCACGATCATGTGGCCCAGCTCGGCGGCCGCGCCCAGGGCGCCGCGATAGACGTTGCCGTCTATGATGATGCCCCCGCCGATTCCCGTACCCAGGGTGAGGTGTACCAGGTAACGGGCTCCCCTGCCCGCTCCCAGGCGCGCTTCCGCCAGGGCCGCCACGTTGGCGTCGTTGTCCACGAACACCTCAAGGCCGGTCTCCGCCTCCAGGATCTCCTTGACGTGGGCGTCCTCCAGGGGGTGGTTAGGGGCGTCCGTCACCACGCCGCGCTCGTAATCGATGAAGCCGGCTATCCCCAGGCCGAGGGCCTCGACGGCGAGCCCCGACCCCTCCGCCGTCTCGCGCAGGCGCCGGCTTGTCTCGAGGAGCCCCTCCAGCACGCCCCGCTGTGAGGAGGCGTCGGTATTGCGGCGGTGCCGGCCGACGATCTTCTCGCCGTCGAGCAATATGCCCGCCGTCTTGGTCCCGCCCAGATCGATGCCGATGACCGCCAAAACGCCCTCTCCTTGCCTTGCGGTTTCATGTCGCCGCTGTCCACGCGAACATTCTCTTTATATCACCGGCATGGAAGGGGCAACAACCGCCCGGCCCGAGGCCTGCGGGCCAGACCGGGCCGGCCTTGGCGGCGAGCGGGATCCTGGCTTTCCTGCCGATAAGCCCGGGAGCAACGTCTCGTTTCATCGACGTCGAAGATCGAAGTTGCGACCCCGTAAGTTGGACCACGCAAGTTACCGGGATCGAATTTCGAAGATACGACCCCGTTCTTGTTGGCGGAAGGGGAGGGATTCGAACCCTCGAGGCAGCTTTCGCCGCCCACACGATTTCCAGTCGTGCTCCTTAGGCCAGACTCGGACACCCTTCCAGGCGCAGGACTATTATAAATGGGAGCATGGGGGCTTTCCAGCCTCGCACGATATGCCCGGGGCTTAACACTTTCTTAAAAAGTCCCTGCTACACTTGAAGCGGATACCGGTTTTGAGATCGGACGAGAGGAGGGAGGGCGATGAAGAGATCAATCTTGGTGCTGGCGCTGGTCGCCCTGTGTCTGCTCGTGGCGGCCTCCACCGCCCTGGCTCAGGAACGGAAGGAGCGGCAGGGGGAGGGGCAAGCCGGTGAGTGGCTCGAGCAGCGTGGAGAGATGTTGAAGCAGAGGATCGAGCTCATCATCACTCGCTTCGAGAACAACAAGGACAGGCACGTGAAGGTCTACAACGAGGCCAAGGAAAAGGTCATGCAGCTCCTGGAAGCCATGGAGGCCAAGGGATATGACGTGTCCAAGCTGGCCCAGGACCTGTCCGCGTGGGACGCCATGATCGTGAAGTTCGCACAGGATTACGCTCTCTTCATCGCCGAGCTGCAGGAGCTGTCGCAACTCGCGGTGGGGGATTCGGAGGGGCAGTTCCGCGCGGGATTGCAGGAAGCCAGAAAACTGCTTCGCCAGGTACAGCAGGACGCGATGGACATCCGGCTTTTCTATCAGAAGACCATACGCGCCGATATCCAGGAGCTGAAGGCGCAGCTCCCCGCCTCTTAGCGCGGGGACGGCGGTGGAGGTGAGGGAGATGAGAGGAAAGCGCGGGAGAGGAGCCTTGCCCGTGGCTCTGGCCCTGATGCTGCTTGCCTTCACCCTTCTGGCCGCCTCTTGCGGCGCAGGCGGCAAGGGGAGCGAAGAAGGGACATCGGGCAGCGGGGGATCAGAGGTCGAGATCTCGGGCCAGCAAGACGTGGACGCCCTCCTAAAGGAGCTCGACGGGATCATCGACAGCGTGGACCCCGAGGATTTCAACACGGAGCAGCTGGACGATTCCCGGCTGGGGATCTGACCCGTAAACATGGCCTCCGCGCGGGCGGTACGGCCCTCTTACGGAGGCCGGCGTTTATGCTAAAATATTCTCTGCACGCGCCCGTAGCTCAACTGGATAGAGCGACAGACTACGGATCTGTAGGTTGGGGGTTCGACTCCCTCCGGGCGTGCCAGGAGAACAGCAGGTCAGAGGATCATCCTCTGACCTCTTTCTATATTTACTCGACATGGGAGATCTTCCGCCGGAAATACGCTGGAGACCCGCGCCCTCCACCCATGTTTCCGAAAGCTGCCCTCCGGCCACTTTGAGCGACACATGGGGTCGACCCCGCCATCCGGGAGGCCCCTTGTGCGCTTTATCAAGTGACCGAACACCGTGATGCTGTATCGTCTCGGCAGGCGCTTTCCGGGTTGAAATAGATAAAGAGGCCATTCTGTCATAAGGAGGCGCGGGCCCGCGACCTTCTTCTCCCCGGCCTGCGGGGGCAAAGCGCAGGAGATCATAGCGGGCCTTTTCGGTCATCTTCAAGAAGACCGACCGCGAAAGGAAGGATGAAAGAGTTCGGCCGCCTGCGGATAGACGGAGTCCGGTTTTTTGGATTTCAAGTCTTTGCGGCAATCATCAATCGTTCTATGATTTCCTTTATTTTTGGAAATATCAAGAAATGGCCGTAATCATCGTAGATCGCTGTTTTGCAGCCTTTGATGTTATCCGATAGATACTTGCTCATCTCATAGGTGACCATGACGTCTTTCCTGCCTTGCCATATATAGAATTGCGTGCTCAGCTCGCCGAGGTCTATCTGCCAGTCGTTGATGATGACTTGTTGGTCGAGCGCCAATCCCTTGTGGCCGCCCTTGAACGACTCTTCCACGTCTTCTTTGATATCTGGAATGCCCGACAAGACCTCTTTATCCGCTTCCGGTAATGGTTTTAACATGTTTTGGATGACCCTATCCACTCCGCTCCGCACCATGAAAAAGATGATCAATCTATGCATGAAGCGATTTTTCCTGGCGAGGGTGAACATGGTCCTGTTTGCCTTCATCAACCCTTTCATGTCGCTCTTAGAATGAATGGGAGCAAAGCTGGACACAAGCCCCGCGCTCAAGATCCTCTCGGGCATCGCATAAGCGCAGGCGATCGCATAAGGCCCGCCGGCGGAATGGCCAAATACAGAGAATCGGTCAATGCCCAGATGATCCGCAAGCTGTCTGACGTCATCTGCAAAGTCCAACAGGGTACGGTTTTTCTTGAAATCGGATAGCCCCATGCCCGGCCTATCGGGACATATCACCTTTGCGTTCAATGATCTTATGTCATCCTGGACGGGCAGAAGAAACAACCTTGAGCCGGGCCAGCCGTGAAAGAAAAACAGGGGCGTCCCATCCTTGCTGCCCAATACGGTATATTGCAGCTTCCTGTGGTCTTTCAGGGTGATACGATCGTCAATAATACCTGATGATCTGGCCATCTGTCTCCCTGCCCTCCTGCCTCGATGAAACACCCGATACCAACATGCCCGTCGTATCAGTCTAACACGGTCTGGGTCAAGTCGTCCCTTTCAACGCATGCGCTCGTATATCCGGTGCATGGGCCCGCCCAGCGCCGTGCGGTAGAGGGCGGGAGAGAGCCGTTTCGCGTACCACATGAAGTGCGCCAGGGGCGCGAGAACGGTCACCGCTTTCCCCTTCTTCATCCCGCGCAGGATGGAAGCCGCCGCCCGGGAAGCGGACATGCGGGGCACCATGCCGCAGGAAGCCCGCACCAGCTTCTCGCGGTCGTAGCCCCTGACCACGATGTGATCGACGATAGGGGTGCGCAGGTTGCCCGGATAGGCCATGGTAACGGCGATGGCGGGAAGGGATAGGGCCGCGCCTGCACGAAACAAGATAGCGGAGAAAGACCCGGCATTGCGGGTGCCCGGTCACGGACGGGAACGCGGGGTGTGACGGGGATGAAGAGGATGCCCGCGAGGAGGCGCCTGGCCTTCCTGGTGCTTGCGTGCTGCGCCCTGGCCGTCGGCATTTCCTTTATCTGGGAAGGGCCGAGGACGGTATATGCCCATGCCGTCATCATCTGCCTCGACTGCATAGGGTTGATCTAGGGCATGAAGAACAAGGGATACTCCCGCAGGATGACCCAGGTCCTCGGCGCCTTGGCCATCAACCCCTACTTCGTCTATCTCTCCTCCCGCCTCACCTACCAGGGAGGGGTCAAGGGGGTATGCGTGCCCGGCCTCAACTGCTACGCCTGCCCCTTGACCGTGTTCGCCTGCCCCATCGGGAGCCTGCAGCATTCCTTCACTCTCATGTCGCCCCGGGTGAAAGGCTCGCTCTCCCGGGCCTTCGCCTCGCTGTTCTACGTCCTCGGCTCCGTGGGGCTGGTGGGCGCGGTGGTGGGGAGGATGCCCTGCGGCTGGATCTGCCCCTTCGGCCTCCTCCAGGAGCTGCTGCACAAGATACCCGCACCCAGGCTCCGCCTGCCCTCCTGGATGCGCTGGGGCCGCTACGGGTTCCTGGTGGTCCTCGTGGCCCTCGTTCCCTTCCTCACCGCCGCGAGCTGGTTCTCCCGCCTCTGCCCCGCGGGCGCCCTCGAGGGGGCGGTGCCTCTCAAGCTGGTACCCCCGGCCACGCCGCTGCCCGCCTCGGGGTGGTTCTTCTGGCTGAAGATGGCCATACTGGCGGCCTTCCTGCTGTGGTTCGTCTTCTCCAGCCGGCCCTTCTGCCGAACCGTCTGCCCGCTGGGCGCCATGCTCGGGCTCTGCAACCGCTTCAGCCTTTACGGCATGGCGGTGGACGATTCCTCCTGCACCTCCTGCGGCCGCTGCCGGGAGGTCTGTCCCGTGGACATCGACATACGAGACGATCCCAACTCCCCCGACTGCGTGCGCTGTCTGCAATGCAGGAAGGCATGCCCCGCGGGCGCCGTGACCGCGGGTTTCAGGTCCCCGGGAGATGGGTTTCGCACCGGAAAAAGGGATGCCGCTCCCGGCGCCGCGGAGAAAGCATCCTGGGAAAGGTCAGGATTTCCGCGCCGGTTCTCAAGGTCACGGACGTCCGGTCCCGCGACCGCGGCCCGGCCGGGTATATGCCGGGGTGGCGGCAGCGCCCTCTACCGGGGAGGACGATCCTGATACCACGGCCTTTTATGGATGAGATCCATGGGTGAGATCCGCCCCTCTTCCGGGCTTTTCCGGAGATCGCGGTTTTCAAAATAGGTTTAAAGCCGCATCTCGTCGCGGCGGCTGTCCGTTCCCGCGTGTCGGACTCCGGATCCTCAGGACCCGGAGGCCTTTTCCATGGCCGCGCGCAGCTCCGCCTTGCTGGGGGTTCCCACGAAGGTCTTGACGACGGACCCCGAGGCGTCGAGGACCACGATGGTCGGGACCGCCTGTATCCTGTACTCGCGAGCCCTGGCGGTGTCCTTGCTGGCGTCGATCTCCACGTAGGGAACGGTGTTACCCATCTCCTCTACCAGGCCCTGCACGAGGGCTTTGGCCGCGGGGCAGGCGGGTCACGTGGGGGTGGTGAAGAGGAGCACCTGGGCCTTGCCCTCCTGGATGTCCCCGCCTCCCGGCGCCGTACCCCCGCCGTTCTTGCCGCAACCGGCCGCCGGAAACAGGGCGGCGGCAAGAGTCGCCAGCGTGACGAGCAAGAGAAGCTTTCTAAACATGGCCGTCACCCCCTCCTTTCCGCACCGACCACCTGCCATGCGGGTGGATGCCCTCGCCGGAGCGAAGCCGGCTTGCCCCGGGTCGTATTAAGACGCAAGGAAAAGCGTGGCATGAAGTCGCCGGCCGTGCAGCTCGTATCAGGCCTTGAGGGCGCGTATCTTCTCCGCCAGGGCGCTGCCCACGTCCTTGCCGGAGAAAAAGGAGACCGACTTGTCTATCTTTTCCGCCAGTTCGGGGAGCTTGTCGGGGGTGAGGGCGTCAGGCGTGGTGCCTATAAGCTCGCAGTTCTTCTTTACCGTCGCCTTGGCGATGAAATCTCCCACCGCGTCGGCCAGTATCTTCTCTATCTCCTGCGCCAGCTTGTTCGCCAAAGTCCCTCCTCCTGCGGCTAATGCCCTGCGTTCTGCATCTTTTGACCCGGCAATCCTTGCGGCTGATCTCCCTCCACCCGGTGATCCGATGTTCCCATGAATATATCGTTAACTGCCGGCGGAAACTTAATCCCCGGATGATAAATACCCCCCGGGTATTATGGCCGCATCTCCTCATCCATGCGCCGCAATACTTTCTGGCCGCTGCACAGCAGTCCCTGCAGCGCGGCATAGGCGCTGTCCTCATCCATGCGCCGCAATACTTTCTGGCCGCTGCACAGCAGTCCCTGCAGCGCGGCATAGGCGCTGTCCTCATCCACCTGGACCTCGCCCTCGTACGTGCCCGCGATGATACACTCCGCCGTGCGGTTGAGCTCCTCTATGGGCTTGGCCACGTACTTGCGGGTGAAGTGGCGAAGCACCAGGGTGGTGATAAGCAGGCTGAGGGCTATGGCGATGATCGAGACCGCCGTGAGCCTGGCCACCAGGTTGTTCCTCTGATCCCGGAAGAATCTCTCCACCGACCTCATGGCCTCGGTGCGATCGATGATCATGTTGATCTGGAACTCCTCCAGGCCGATCACGGTGAGGTCGATGGGATAGAGGATGGAGATGAACAGACCTTCCACGTCGCCTATCCTGTCCAGGGTCAGATAATCATTCGAGGCGGGTAGAGTGGTGATATCATCGGGCTCGATGTCGAAATCGGAGGATGTCCGGTAGGCGACCGGCCTGCCGTCCCTGATGATCCCGATATAATCGAGGGGATAAAAGTTGATGGCGAAATCGCCTATGAAATCGTAGAACACCTCCCAGTTGCCCCTGATTATCTCGTACATGGTCTTCTCGTTGAACATCCCCGCCATGCGCATGTCCCCGCTCATGGCGTTGATGTTGTCGCCTATGCCCGTGAGGGTGAAGACCGATTCCTGCACCACCAGCTCCTTGTTGCGCTCGATGTTCCGGTTGGTGGTGAGGATCACGTCCACCATGAAGTAGGCGATCACGGCCAGCACCAGTGCCAGGGTCACCGCGGATACGGCGAACATCAGCTTGCGCATCTCCTTGCCCGTATTTGCCTTCATCTTCCTCTCCTCCCCCTGTGAAAAGGCCTTATTACCGACGGTTCACTTATACAAGCATCGTCAGAATGTATGTGAAACTTGAAGGGCTCCGGCCTTCATGGAGGGCGCTCGTGCCTGAGAATGAGGAGAGCGGGGACCAGGCCGGAGGCGCTCGTCCGTATCCGGTTGCGGGCGCGGGAATCGGCCGCGAGGCACGGTGCCCGCGGGGCCCGTTCTCGCAAGAGGTCCACGGGGCGATCGCGGGCGGGATGGGCCGAGTGCGGGCGAGGTTATACAATTGCAGAGACGGAGTGGTCGATATCCGAGGCGGGGCGGCGGAAAGAGGCGCTCCGGCCAGCGGGCGCGCGCCATGCCCCGAGGCCCTGGCGGGGAAGGGATGACACCGGAGAGGCGGGTGATAAAGATGAGGTTCATTGCCGAGAGGTGCACGGGGTGCGAGACCTGCCGGCTCGTCTGCTCGCTCTACCATGACGGGACGTGCGACCCCTCCCTTGCCCGCCTCCAAGGGGAGCGGCTTGGGACGTCGCAGAGGCTGGCTTTCCTGCCGCATTGCGAGGGGTGCGCCATTTGCGCCGATCTCTGCCCCTACGGCGCCATAGAGGAGGGCGGCTAGGATGAAGAAGGGGGGATATGCGGGCAAGGCGCTCGAAATAGACCTGGGGAGCGGCGAGGTCTCCCTGGCGGGATATCCCGAGGAGTACGCGGACCGCTATCTGGGCGGATTCGGCGTGAACAACCGCCTTTTCCTGGAGCGCTCCCGGCCGGGGACCGACCCTTTCGACCCGGGCAACCCCGTGGTGCTGGGGGCCGGTCCTTTCGTGGGCACCGCCGTCCCCGGAAGCTCCAGGGTGATGGCCAACGCGCGCGTGCCCCTTACCGGCGCGGCGGCCTCGGCCAGCGGGAGCATGGGCCTGGGGGCGCACATGAAATGGTCGGGACTGGACCACGTGGTGCTGGTGGGCAGGGCGCCCAGGCCGACCCTTATATATATAGAGGACGGGCGGGTTGAACTCCTCCCCGCTACCTCTCTCTGGGGCGGGGGCATACTCGAGACCACCCGGGCCCTGTGGGAGGCCTACCCGGGGTCCTCGGTGCTCGCAATCGGGCCCGCGGGCGAGAACCTCGTCCACCTCTCCCTGGCCATGATCGACGCCTGCGCCACCCTGGGTCGGGGCGGCCTGGCGGCGGTGCTGGGCTCCAAGAACGTGAAGGCGCTGGTGGTGAAGGGCTCCGGGGGGGTGGAGGTCGCCGATCCCGGGCGCCTGCGGGCGCTGCTGAGGGGGTTGCACGACCGGCTTGCCCGCTGGGAGATGCGCCAGGGAGCCCTGGAGCTGGGCATGATCGGGGCCTGGCCCATGTACGCGGGCCAGCTCATGCCCTACGGTTCCACGGAAGACGACCTGCGCGAGATGACGGAGCGTTTCGGGCCCGGCGCCTATCTGAAGCTGAAAAAGAAGAGGATAGCCTGCCCCTCCTGTTTCCTCGCGGACAAAGACGAGCTGCTGCTTCCGACCACGGGCGAGAGCGTCTATTCCACCTCCTTCCTCAACGCCGCCATCATCGGCTGTGCCATGGGCATGAAGGACGCCGAGGAGGCGGCATCAGCCCTCGCGCTCTTGGACGACCTGGGCCTGGATTTCATGACCCTGAGCTGGCAGGCCGCCTACCTGCTGGAGCTGAGGGAGCACGACATCCTCTCACCGGAGGACGCCGAGGGCATTTCCCTCCGCAGGGGGGCGGCCCTGCTGCGCGAGCTGGCGTCCAGGGTTACGGAGCGAAAGGGGGAGATAGGCGAGGCCCTGGCACGGGGCTGGCGCGGGGCCTTCGAGCTCTTCGGGGAGGACACCCGGCGCTTCACCATGCTGGTGAGGGACCAGGACTGCCTGTATGACCCGCGCGTGAGCGGGCTCGGGACCATGGAGTTCGAACAGATCGTCTCGCCCCGGGGTCCCACCTCGGCCAGCGCCGGCTCCGCCACCTACGTGCCGGGACAGACCCCGGAAAACCTGCGCCGGCTCACCCAGCGCATGGGGGCGAGCGAGGAAGCCCTGGACCGCATCTTCTCCCCTCCCTGGGGGATGAACGTGGGAAGGCTGACGCGCTATTCCGAGGACTGGTTCAGCCTCTTCTCCAGCCTGGGCATCTGCAACCGCTTCCAGATCAACCGCTTCTACCACGCCGATCTCATCCGCGACCTGCTGGCGGCGGTCACCGGCGTGGAGCTGGAGACGGAGGAGATGATGCGCCGGGCGGCAGCCGGTTTCGAGCTCTACCGGGAGCTGGGGGCGCGCGAGGGCCTGGGCCCCGAGAAGGACGTTCCTCCCGAGGCCTGGTTCGAGGAGGGACCGCTGTGGGGGCGGGGCGGCAGGTTGAGGGACTACTTCGGAAACGAACTGAGCCGGGAGGACGTAATGGCCCTTCTGGGTGATTACTATGACGAGCGGAGCCGGTAAGATGAACCATGCCGGATCGGGATACGGTATAGGTGGCTCCCTGGCGGTCATCGCTTCGTTGAGCGGAGCAGGCAAAGGGAGCCGCCGGCCGTTGGGGCGAGGATAGGAGGCCGAAGTTCATCCTCGCTGCCCCATGGCTTCCCCGGTAGCAGTAGAGGTGAGGACGAGGGAAGGTAACGGGAAAGAACGGAGACGAATAGGTCGTGGGCTCCATTGACAGGGAATACATGCTGCTGGCCCTGGAGGAGGCGCGCATCGCCGCCTCCGAGGGCGAGGTCCCCGTGGGCGCGGTGCTGGTGAGGGAGGGCAAGGTGATCGCCAGCACCCATAACCGCAGGGAGGCGACGGGGAATCCATTGGACCACGCGGAGATCCTGGCCCTGGTGGAGGGCGCGCGGCGCACGGGGAGCTGGCGCCTGGAAGGTACTACCATGTACGTGACCCTCGAGCCCTGCCCCATGTGCGCCGGGGCCATGGTGCAGGCGCGGGTGGCCAGGCTGGTCTTCGGGGCGCGCGACCTCAAGCTGGGGGCGGCGGGGAGTCGCTACAACCTCGTCCACGACGAGACCACCCATCACCGCCTGGAGGTGGTCGACGGCATCCTGGAGGAGGAATGTCTGGAGGTGCTGCGCGCCTTCTTCGAGGCCAGGCGCAACGGCGGCGGTAGTTGACGGCGGCTCCAGGCAGCGATGAGGATGATGCCCGCGGGCCGACCGCCCGGTCATCGGTTATCCTGTTCCTCAGTGGCCGGCCTCGACCACCTTTCTTTTTATGTGCAGATAGGGGAACGGGTGCGCCCAAGCGCCGCCGGGGGTCTTCGCGTTCATCCCCGGCCTTCTTTCATCGCAATTCATCGCAACGGGATGGACCGCCCGCCCTCATCGGGGAAGAACCTGGATTCCGGATAAGGCTTTGGATATCGGTGTTGGAAGGGACCGCGGGTCGCCCTATAATGGGGATGCGCGGAGAGGTGCCAGAGCGGACGAATGGGGCGGTCTCGAAAACCGTTGAGCCCTTCGCGGGGCTCCGTGGGTTCGAATCCCACCCTCTCCGCCAGACCATGTTTGATATGGTGTTTTCCAGGGTAACCTAGATCCTAAGATAGATTCATGAGTGGTTGAAAGGTGTCTGGAATATTATCGGCAAGCCATGGTGGACTGTGAAACACCATCGTTCATGCATACGATACCCGGAAACCGGTCTCTGGGTCACCGCTTTTTACCTGACATGGAGAACCCTTCACCATCTTTTCTGAGCGGGGATATTATTCAAGGGGATCAAAAGACTCTTGCTAACATCTTTTTCTCTGAGACTGAGAACAGGGGAGGAAGGGGGAGAAGATGAAGGGAAGGGTAAAGGCAGGTCTTGCACTAAGGCTGTCTATCGCCACCTTACTGATGTTGGCGATGCAGTCGCCCGCATGGAGGGCGGTTGCTCCCGCTCAGGGCAGCGGTACTTATACATGGGTATGGCAGAATCCGGCGTCCCAGGGAAATCACCTCTACGCTGTATCCGCCCTCGACGCAACCCACGTCTGGGCGGTGGGGGACAACGGTACCGTCATCTTCTACGACGGAACTTCCTGGAGCGGCCAGACAAGCGGTACATCCAACCATCTCCGTGGCATATCCGCCCTCGACGCCACCCACGCCTGGGCGGTGGGGGACAACGGCACCGTCATCTTCTACGACGGAACCACCTGGAGCGGCCAGTCAAGCGGTACATCGGTTCACCTC
>FWPV01002368.1_pt1 | contig 46772 bp, 46 predicted proteins | sample 2228371 | NCBI WGS metagenome assembly FWPV01 (sample SAMEA103939776, study PRJEB20133) | metagenome | reverse complement strand
CCAACTACCTGATCCAGCGCAGGCCCATCCCAAAGCGCCGAAGCTTTGAACATCGGTCAGGACCGAGGTTCACATCGGGGATTAGCTAAGATTTCTCCTAGTTGTCCCCGACTTTGGGGCAGGTCACCTACGTGTTACTCACCCGTCCGCCACTAACTAGCAGAACTAGTCCGTGCGACTTGCATGTCTTAGGCATACCGCCAGCGTTCACCCTGAGCCAGGATCAAACTCTCCAAAAGTGCCCTTGAGGGCTTTGAGTTTGAGCTGTTATGCTCAAAAGTTTTGACGTGGTAAAAACCACGTTGTGGTCGTATTTATTTCCTAACCTGCGCTTTCAAGATTCTCGCCTCACCGTTTGGCGACGCAAAGAAGAGATTATCAAATGCTTGGGGCTATGTCAATAGGAAGGAACTACCGACTCATGCCAGGAGCTGGGCTGAGCTTTGAGCCTGGCGGCGCATCGTACGGGTCACTACCGGGAGTTGTTCTGGGTAGTATAGGAGCATGGACTTGCTGGTGGTGGTTCCCCATCCCGATGATGAAGTGTTTGGTGCGGGGGGGACGCTCATTCAATATGCCGACTGGGGTCTGGAGACGGGCCTGATCACTCTAACCAAAGGAGAAGCGGGGCGAACCCTGGGCCTGTGTGCGCCCGAGAGGCTGGGGGATTTCCGTGCAGAGGAGCTGAGGCGTGCGGCGGGCATCCTCAAGGTGGGGCATTTTGAGCTTTACGACTTCCCCAACGGACGGCCCAATAGCTCGTTGGAAGGGGAGGCTCGAGGGCATGGCTTTGCCACCCCCAATGGGGTGGCCGACCATCCTGAAATTGTGGATTTGCTGCTATGGCGCTTTGAGGTTTTGCGTCCCAGGGCCATCATTACCTTCGCGCCCAATGGCTCTAACCGCCACCCCGACCACGTGGCCACCCACCAGTTTGTGAAGCGGGCGGTTCAAAATTCGGGGCAAAAGATCAAGCTCTTTTACTATGCGCCGCCCCAGCCCCAGCCGGAATATCTGGACGGTTGGCTGCCGCCCAACCATGTGCGGCATTTGCCGATGGAGGTTTTGCTGCAAAAGCTGCGGGCCATGGCCCAGCACCGCACCCAGGCGCTCTCGGTGCTCAACTTTATGGATCGTTTTTCGTATCGCCTGGCCACCGAGACCTTTCACCTGGTAGGCTACGAAGGGCCTGTACAGCACGAACTGCTCTGGTATGCCAGGCGGTAGGCAGTCCGGCCCAAGCCTTTTGGTAGAAAAGGGGGTCAAAGTGGGTGAAATGTTCGGGGTTTTTGGGGCTTGCTATGGACGGAATAGCCGCTCTGGACGGAGTTCTCTGCATACGCTTGACGCATAGTGCATAGCATGGTACATTTATTCTATCAGCGGCAAAAAAGCCGCTTTTTTTATTGCTCCAAAGTCAAGCGGTTCATCCTTTCAACAGCAGACCCTCATGAGGTGGCCCTACCTTTGGGTATGCACCCTTGTTTTGCCCTGCTGGTGTTGTGGGGAACAGCCATGGCCCAGAGCCTGGGTCTGCAGGTTGCTCTGGGCTTTACCCACAATGCGCCCACCGATTTGCGGGTGGTGCAGCAGGGGTTTCTCTCTACCACGGTGGAGGAGGCTCGGTTTGAGGGGCGCGACCTGGAGGGGTTTCCTTATTACACCGTTAGGTTGTGGTATGGCGAGCGGGTGGGCCTGCGCTTTGAGCTCGAGCTCATCCACCAGAAGCTCTACTTTGCCGGAGCCGAGCGCAATGGGGGCATTTTTGACCAGTTCAACGTGACCGATGGCTTCAACTACGTGCTCTTTAACCTGGCTTACGCGCTGGAAGCGGGGCCGCTGCGGGTGGTACCCAGGGCGGGTCTGGGGGCCCTGGTGGTCCACCCCGAGACCGTGGTGCGTGGCCAGGGCTGGGGGGTGGATGGCGACCCCCGCTGGTATCGCCTGGGGGGCCTGGGTGGGCAGCTAGCAGTGGGGCTGGAAGCCCCTGGAGTGGTGACACCGGGCCTCGAGGGCAAGCTCACCCTTGGCTATAGCCGCCTCAACATTGCAGGGGGTTACGCCGAGGGCTGGTTTCGCAGCCTGCACGGCACGTTTGGGCTGGGGTGGCCCTGAGCACCGACTATCGTGACCTTCACAGACGGGGCCGCCCACGAAAACGAGAAGGGACAAGCAGACGTGCCTCACCCTGGTGAGGCACGCTTGTCTGCGTTGTGTCGGGGCTCAGACCCCTTGTTACATAACCAAGTGTGAGCCGGGCCCGGCCTGCGGGTGCTTGGGTTTCGAGTTTCCAGGCGGCCACTATTCTGTTCAGGACAAAGCTTTCTTGAAGCCGGATGACTCAAAATAGGTGAGGAGTGCCCTAATCTGCCTGCCTGAGCACGGCCCGTAGTTCGTGCAGGTCGGCCACGATGTAATCGGGCTGGGGCGGGGACTGGGGGCGAACGCGGCCCACAAAGCCGTGCTCCTCGAGTTCACTCTGCACCCTGGCTTCGATTATGGCGTCGAGATCCGGGCGGCGGGTGCGCTCATGCACGGGCGTTGCTCGCCAGTCCTGGGGCATGGTGCGCCAGATCCACACCGCTACCAGGCCCGCTCCGTTGGCGCCCCAGATGTCCTGGCTGAGCAGGTCGCCGATGTGCACAATGGTGTCTACTGGTTCGCTTCGCACCGGGTTCCAGAAAGCCGGGTCGGGCTTGAGGGCTTGCGAAATGTCCGGGGCCAGCATCCGGTCGTAGGGGATCGCCAGCTTGTCTACCAGAATTTGCTGATACTTGGCTAGGCCATTGGTTGCTACCGCAATGCGGTAGCCCTGGCTGCGGAACACTGCCAGCCCGGTTAGCACATCGGGGTAGAGCATCCCGTTCTCAAACCTGGCCTCCGCCAGCACCTCAAAGAGATTGGGAAAGATGGGGGGTAGTCCCAGTTTTTCTCGCACGGCGCGATGAATGTCGCCCCAGTCGTAGACCCGTGTGGGGTCGCCCTGGGCAAGCCGATTCAGGTACTCCTCGCGCAGGGCCGCTCGGATGGTCGGCTGCGCCAGCAGGGGTTCCATGTGGGGCCGCATCAGGTGGCGGAAGGGCCAGTCGGCCAGGGTGCCGTCGAGGTCGAAGGTCAGCCAGCGCATCAGCCCTAGCGTATCGGGTTTGCGGTTCGACGTACAGGATAGCGCAAAGAGGTGGCTTGCATTCTGGGGCACCATGCCGCAGACTAAGGGCCAGATGGTACGAACTGCACAAGTCAAGGGTTGGTGGTGGCCTGGGTAGCCCTGGGACGGTAGCGGTCAGTACCCCTGGGGCTTTTTTCTCAGGGGATTTTTTATTGCACTGTAAGGAGAAGCCATGCAAATCTCGACAAAAACCACCCCCACGATTCCGGTCAAGAAAACCCTGCTGGCCGACCTCGAGACCCCCGTCACGGCCTACCTGAAGCTTTCCGAAAAAAGCAGCCCCAGCTTTCTGCTGGAGTCGGTGGAGGGGGGCAAGGCCTGGGCCAGGTGGAGCTTTGTGGGGGTGGGGGCCCGCAATGTGTGGCGGCTTAAGCAGGGGGTGTTCACCCTGAATGGAGAGGTGCTGCCCACCACCGACCCACTCCGCACCCTCTACCAGGCCATCCACCGGCCCATAGCGCCCGACCCCGATCTGCCCATCTTTTGGGGAGGTGCGGTGGGGTATGCGGCCTACGACCTGATTCGCGCCTATGAGCGGCTCCCCAGCCAGAAGCCCGATCTGCTCGAGGTTCCCGACCTGCTCTTTGTCGAGCCCGAGGTGGTGGTGGTCTTCGACCAGTTCAAGCAGCAGATGCACATTGTGGCCCCTGCCCCGGAGGGTGAACGGGCCGAAGCGCTGGAGCGCATCGCCTGGGCCGAGAAGAAGCTTAATGGCCCGCTACCCGGTGTGCCGGGTGAACGGGCGGGGCGGCGCATGGACTTCAGCCAGAACGTCTCCCAGGCCGAATACGAGGGCATGGTGGAGCGGGCGCTGGAGTATATCCGGGCGGGCGATATTTTTCAGGTTGTGCCCAGTCTGCGGCTATCGGCCCCCCTCAACGTACATCCTTTTGCCGTCTATCGCGCCCTGCGCTCGGTGAACCCCAGCCCCTACATGGGTTTTTTGGAGCTGGGCGAGGTGACGCTGGTCTCGAGCAGCCCCGAGAGCCTGCTGCGCTCGGATGGACGCAAGGTGACCACCCGGCCCATTGCCGGGACACGCCGACGGGGCAAAGACGCCGCCGAAGACCAGGCCCTGGCTGAAGAACTGCTGGCAGACGAGAAAGAACGGGCCGAGCATGTGATGCTGGTAGACCTCTCGCGCAACGACCTCGGAAGGGTCTGCCGCTTCGGCAGCGTGCGGCCCACCCAGCTCATGACGGTGGAGAACTACTCACACGTGATGCACATTGTCTCTACCGTTGAGGGCGAGCTGCGCGAGGACAAAACCCCCCTCGACGCGCTGGCCTCGGTCTTGCCGATGGGCACCGTCTCGGGAGCCCCCAAGATTCGGGCTATGGAGATTATCGAGGAGCTCGAGCCCTCCCGCCGGGGGGCCTACGGGGGCGCCTTCGGCTACGTAGCCTATGACGGGCACATGGACGTGGCCCTGACCCTGCGAACCATTGTGATTGCGAAAGAACATCTGCACATCCAGGCCGGGGCCGGGGTGGTCTACGACTCCAACCCCACGGCAGAGTATCAGGAGTGCTTGAACAAGGCCCAGGCGATGCTCAAGGCGGTGCGGTTGGCGGAGGAGGGGCTTTAGTGGGCATGTGGCTTGTGGCCTGTGGCAAGTGGCAGGTGGAAGTCGGTTGGGAAGGAGGTAGGCTATGGGGCCATCCAGCGTACGAAACCTGGAAATATGGAAAGAAGGCATACAGCTCGTAAAGGAGATTTACCGCATCACTCGAACTTGGCCCAAAGAAGAAGTCTACGGCCTCACAGCCCAGGTTCGGCGTGCAGCCATATCTATACCTGCAAACATCTCCGAGGGGGTAGGCCGTGCCTCTCCGGGCGACACAGTGCGGTTTGTTCAGATGGCCTTAGGTTCAGCTTACGAGCTCGATACCCTGCTCGAGATTGCCCGAGAGCTGGGTTTCAGTACAGCCGATGAAATAGCGCCTCTGCAAACCAAAATAGCCCAGCAATGCCGTCAGGTATCCAGCTTTATTCGATACCAGGAGAACCACCCTAATCTGAAAAAACCCAAACCTAGAGGTAGAGCATGAAGCCACAAGCAACAGGCCACGGGCCACAAGCCCGCATTCTGATCATTGATAACTATGACTCCTTCACTTACAACCTGGTGCAGTACCTGGGCGAGCTGGGGGCAGACTTGACGGTCTGGCGCAACGACCAATTCGAGCTGAAGGATGTGGAGGACTTCGACCCCGACGGCATAGTGGTCTCGCCCGGCCCCTGCACGCCCAAGGAGGCGGGTCTGTCGGTGCCGCTGATACAGCGGTACGCGCCCAAATATCCCATCTTGGGCGTATGTCTGGGCCACCAGAGCATTGGCGAGGCCTTCGGGGCCCGTGTGGTACGGCATAAGGTGATTGTGCATGGCAAGACCAGCCGCATCGAGCACGACGGGAGCGGAGTGTTTGCCGGGCTTGCCGGGCCGTTCACGGCCACCCGCTACCACTCCCTGGTGGTGGAGGATTTGCCGGAGGTGCTCGAGGTCAACGCCTGGCTCGACGAAGCGGGAGGCCGTACCGTGATGGGCCTGCGTCACCGCCACTACCCCACCCACGGGGTGCAGTTCCACCCCGAGTCGGTCTTGACCGAGGGCGGGCAGCAGATGCTGGCGAATTTTCTTATGCTGTGTGAGTAAACTCGAGTCGTGTGGCCCGTCAACTGAGAACAGCGCTTCCCTGGCTCTTATCATCTGTATGAACACCGTCGTTGCAACCCCTCACCCGGCGACACCGGATTGCCGTCAGAACTGTTTTATTCGGCAAAATGAGTACCAAACTGGCCGGCGGTGTCGCCACCCTCTCCCGCAGGGGGAGAGGGAAAAATGATACAAGCCTGAATGCTTTCTCCACACGCCACAAGCCACCCACTACCTGCTTTATGATTTCGGTAATTGTGCCCACCCACAACCGCCGCGAACTGCTGGAAAAAAAGCTGCGCGGCCTGGAAGCCCAGCAGGGCGAGTTTGAGGTGATCGTGGTGGCCGATGGCTGCACCGACGACACCCAGGCCTTTTTGCGGGATTATCGCCCTCCCTACAGCTTGCAGGTGCTACAGACCGGCGATAGCTATGGGCAGGGTAGCGGGGCTGCGAATGCCCGTAACCAGGGCGCCAGGGCTGCTAAGGGCGATATTTTGCTCTTCTCCGACGACGACGTGATGCCCCAGGTGGGCTGGATTGAGGCCCACCAGAAGGCCCATACCGAGCCCCGCACGGTTGCGGTTGGGCGGCTGATACTGCCCCCCGAACTGCGCGGCAGCGGGGCCGCCGAGCTGATGGGACCGAGGGTTTTCTGGTGGCACGTGACCGGCAACAACACCTCCATGCCCAAAGCGCTGTTTGAGGAGGTGGGCGGCTACGACCCGGCCTTCAGCGCCTATGGCGGCGAGGACTCCGATCTGGGCTACCGGCTGATGCGAGCAGGGGTGCGGCTGGTTTTTGTGCGGGAGGCGGTGGCGCTGCACGAGGCCCCGGAGCACCGCACCCGGGCCGTCCAGAAAGCGCGGCAGGCGGGAGCGGCCCATGTGCAGGTCTGGCAGAAGCACAATGACCCCCGGATCGCCTGGGCCCTGGGCGTACACCCCACCCTGCTGGCCGTGAAGATGGCCTTGTTGCCCAGCCTGAAGGGGCTGCTGGGAAGGCGGGGCGACTACGAGCTGGCCTTTGCCTGGGGGGCCTGGGAAGCCCTGGAAGCCCACAAGCACCCTCGAGCCTGATGGAGTTCAGCATCGTCATCCCCACGCACAACCGGGCCGAACTGGTCGCCCGGACGGTGGCGGCTTTTCTGGCGCAGGAGGGGGCCAGTTTTGAGGTAATCGTGGTGGACGATGGTTCCACCGACGACACCGCCTTGCGCTTGCAGTGCATTGCAGATGGGCGGCTGCGGTTGGTGCAGCAGGCCAACCGGGGCCTGGCTGCTGCCCGCAACGTGGGTTTTGCCCAGGCCCAGGGCCGGTACGTGCTGTTCAACGACGACGACATCATCCCCGAGCCGGGGTTTTTGCAGGCGCACCTCGAGCTGCACCGCCGGTATGCCCCTGTGGCCGCCGTGAGCCGAACCCAGATTCCGGATACACTGGGCCAGGACCCCTTCACGTGCTTCTGGCGGGCGCGGGCCGAGAGTGGGGTTCGGGGCAGGGCTGATGGGGCCCTGCTGGGGCGCGGCGGGTACTGGTTTGCCAGCCTCTCGGTGGAGCGAGCCCGGCTGCCGGCGAACCCCTTTGCCCCTTTTGCCGGCTATGGTTGGGAAGAGCACGAGCTGGGCTTGCGGCTGTGGGCGCAGGGCATCCACCCCCGTCTAGCCGCAAAGGCCCGGGCGACCCACGAAGATCGGGTGAACCTCGAGGGGATGCTGCACAAGTTTCGTAGCATGGGGCGCATGGCCTGGCAGTTTTACCAAATGCACCCCAGCCCGCAGGTGGCCCTCTGGACTGGGGCGAATCCGCTTTCGCTGGCGCTCAAACGCTGGGCCTACCCCTGGCGGGTAGCGGAGCGGATGCTCCAGGATCGGGCCTGGGAACAGGGGGCGCGGGCGGGCTCGGCCTACCGCTTCTTGCTCGAGGCCGCCTATACCCAGGGGCTTCTGGAGGGTAGGGGTGGCTGAGCCTCTGGTCTACATTCTGATTCTTAACTACCGGGCCTGGCGCGATACGGTGGCCTGCCTGGGGGCTTTGGATAAGCTCGAGTACCCCAACTACCGGGTGCTGGTGCTGGACAACGCTTCCGACAACGACTCGGTCACCCAGATCCGGGCGGCCTTTCCAGGGGTGGAGGTGCTGGAATTAGAGCGCAACCTGGGGTTTGCGGGGGGCAACAACGTGGGGATTCGGCGGGCCCTGGCCGAAGGGGCCGCGTATGCCTGGTTGCTTAACCCGGATACCCTGCCCGACGCCCAGGCACTGGCTGCCTTGGTTGAACAGGCCCAGCAAGACGCCCAGATCGGGGCGGTGGGCTCGGTGCTCTACGAGATGGACAGGCCCGAACAGGTACAGGCCTGGGGTGGGGGCGAGGTGGTGTGGCCCTGGGGCCTGATTCGCTTGCTGAACCACGAGCGTCAGGCCGTACGGCTGAACTACATCAGTGGGGCCAGCCTGCTGCTGCGGCGGGCGGCCCTCGAGCGGGTGGGGTTGCTGGACGAGGGCTTTTTCATGTACGGCGAGGATGCCGACCTGGGCTTGCGGCTTTTGAAGAGCGGGTTCAAGCTGGCGGTAGCTGCTGAGTCGCGGGTCTGGCACCGGGGCGGGACTTCCTGGCAGGGCTCTAGCCTGAACGCCGACGAGCAGTTTGCCGCCTACAACACCCGGCTTTTGCGTAAACATGCCCCCTGGCCCTGGCTGGCGGTGCTGGGGTATGGCAGTTTTTGGCTGGCCGAGTATGCCCTGCGCCGCCGCTGGGACAAGATAGGAGCCCTCTGGCGCGGCATCGGGCGGGGTTGGCGACTGCCCATAGCGCCGGGATCCGATGGTTTGTCAGACCGAGCAACACCCCCGTAACATGGGAGGCAGCGTGAACGAGTTGAGAAAAGCCCTATTGGCCGAACCTTTATCGCAAGCCGAGGCCCATGCCCTGATGAACCGCATCATGGCGGGTGAACTGACCCCGGTGCAGACCGCAGGCGTGCTGATGGCCCTGCGCACGCGGGGCGAAACCACCGAAGAAATTGCCGGATTTGCCGCCGGTATGCGCGAGGCGGCGGTGCGCGTCGAAACCCGGCGCAAGCCGCTCATGGACATCGTGGGCACCGGGGGAGTTGCACCCGATGCCTTCAACATCTCCACCACCACCTGCTTTGTGGTGGCCGCCGGAGGCGTGGCCATTGCCAAGCACGGCAACCGGGCGGCCTCGTCCAAGTCGGGCTCTTTTGACCTGCTCGAGGCGCTCGGCATCAAAATTGATATTCCCATCGCCAGGGTGACCGAGGCCATCGAAACCCTGGGGCTGGGGTTCTTGTTCGCCCGAAGCCATCACCCGGCCATGCGCTATGTGGCCCCGGTACGGGCCGAGCTGGGGGTGCGTACCGTGTTTAACCTGCTGGGGCCGCTGACCAACCCCGCTTTCGCCACCCTGAACCTGGTAGGGGTGAGCAGCCCTGCGCTGCTCGAGCCTTTCGCACAGGTGCTGCACAGCCTGGGTTCCGAGCGGGCCCTGGTGGTGCATGGCGAGGGCGTGGACGAGCTGGTCTTGGGCCAGAACCAGGTGGCCGAACTCTCCCACGGACAGATCCAGCGCTACACCCTGCGCCCAGAGGAAGTGGGGCTTCCCTCGGCGCCCTATGAAACGATCAAGGGCGGAACGCCGCAGGAAAATGCAGAGACCGCCCGGGCCATCTTGAGCGGGCAGGACAGAAGCCCCAAACGCCATGCCGTTGCCCTCAATGCGGGGGCCGCTTTTTACCTGGCGGGCAAGGCCCCCAGCATTGCCGAGGGGGTGGTGCTGGCTAACAAGCTGCTGGACAGTGGGGCGGGCCTCGAGGTCCTCGAGCGCCTGATCCAACTCACCCAGGCATGAGCCGCATTGTGCTGATCTCCAACGGGCACGGCGAGGACATCATCGGGGCAGCACTGGCCCAGGAACTCCGGGCCCTGGGCTACACCCTACAGGCGGTACCCCTGGTGGGCCGGGGTGGGGTCTACCAAGAGGCGGGCTTCGCGGTGCTGGGGCCCCGCCAGGAGATGCCCTCGGGCGGCTTCGCACTGCAAAGCCTGGCGGCCATCTGGGCCGACCTGAAAGCAGGCTGGGTCTCGATGAGCCTGGCGCACTACCGCGCCGTAAAGGAGGCCGCGCGGGAAGCAGCGGCGACGCTGGTGGTGGGGGATGTCTACGCCCTGCTGGTGGGCCATTTGATGGGGCGGCCCCCACTTTTTCTGATGCAGTGCCGCTCCTCGCTGCGGGCCTGGCAGCCGCAGGGCTGGAGCCGGCCCTACAGCGCCCTCGAGCGCTTCCTGATGCGCCGGGCGGTGGGGGTGTATCCGCGCGAGCCCGAGGGCGAGCGCTGGCTCAGGGCCCACGGGGTCGCCCAGGCCCGCTACCTGGGCAACCCCATGCTCGATGCCCTGGAGGGGGTTCCGCTGGAGCTAAAGCCCCCCTACCTGCTGCTCCTGCCGGGGTCGCGCAGCGATGCCTACGAAAGCCTGCCCAAAATGCTCGAGGCGTGTCGTTTATTATCCGATACGGGCCTTACCCCTGTGGTGGCCTGGGCGGGGCTGGCTCTGGAAGGGTGGAGTGGGGCAGAGGGCTGGAGGCTGGAGCCAACAGGTAGGCAAGAAGGGATCACCCATACGCTAAACCATCTCGACGGAACGCGGGTATATCTTAGCCAGGGAGCCTTCAGGGACTGCATTCTTGGGGCAAAGGTGGCTATCTCTACCAGTGGGACAGCCGCCGAGCAAGCTGCGGGGTATGGGGTTCCTCTGGTAAGTTTTCCCACCTCGGGGCCGCAGTACACTTTGGCCTTCGCCCAAAACCAGAAGCGGCTGCTGGGCGACGCCCTACTGCTGACTCATCCGCGACCCGAGGCGATTGCCCATGAGGTTCGGCGGTTCTTATCCTCGGAGGAACTTCGCGCACGAGCCAGAGCCGCCGGAAAGGCTGCGATGGGCGTGCCGGGGGCGGCCCGGCGGATCGCCCAGGAGATTCACCGGCAGTTGCAGGCTACGGACCAGGGCTCCGGGCAATCCCCGTCTCGATGAACCGCCACCACAAAAGCAAACACACCAGGCTGGCCCAGAAAAAATAGGGCCCCACCTGCTCGGGCGCTTTTTCCAGGCTTTTGCGAAACCAGCCCTCGGGCTCCAGGCCGCTCACAAACCACAAAATGCTGGCCGCCAGGAGGCCGTAAATGGCGTGCAGCCAGGTCACCCCGCCCATGAAGAGCGTTCGCACCAGCAGTTCAACCCCAATGGCCGCCACCGCAAACCCCGCCGTGAACTTAAAAAAGCGCAACTGCCGGGGGGTGGGTTCTCGTACCAGCAGGGGTAGGTTAACGAGCAGCGAAGCCCCAATCAGCAGCAGCACAATGGCATTCAGCAGGCCGCGCAGCCCAATGATGTAGACCGGAAGAGGAATGTCCATAATGTGCTCAGGGCAGCAGGGGCGGCTTGCGGACATTGAGATGCGCCGAAACCGCCTGGGCCAGGCCCATGAGCGCTGCATCTTGCAGGGGCTTGCCCACCAGCGAGGCGCCCACCGGCTCCCCGCTCTCGCGGTAGCCTGCGGGCAGGTTCACCACCGGAAAGCCCGAGGTGGAGGTGAGCACGCTCAGGCTATTGCCCACCACCAGTAGCACCTCTACCTGGTGTTCCTGCATCACCCCCAGCAGGCGTTCGCGGCCTTGCTGGCGGTTTTTGTCAACCAGGGCCTGGTACTCGGCCCCGCTGAGCGGATGGGCAAGCGAGGTCTCGAGCAAATCCTGCCCATAGAGCATGGCCTCGGGGTGCTGGCGGTTGTACTCGAGGACGTCTTGCAGACCCCGGATGGCCGCCCCGGTGGTTTGCAGATACGAAGCCAGGTCTTGCCGCATGCCGGCGTGCAGCACCGGCATCATCTCGATGGTGCTCTCCGGAAAGGGCAACTCTACCACTTCTGCGCCCAGAGCGCCGAGTGCCCTGGCTACCTGGGCCAGGGCTTCCGCGTCGCCCTTGCGCTGGATGTGCTGCACCCAGCCCACCCGTGGCGGCAGGGCGGGGCTTGGAGCCACGGGCGGAAAGCTGAAACCCTCGGCTAGCTGGGTGGCGGCGTCGGTAGGGTCGTGGCCTGTTATGACCGACATCAGCACGGCCAGGTCGGGGGCGTTTTTGGTCATGGGGCCGGCGGTGTCCTGGGCGGCGGTAATGGGGATGATACGGTCACGGCTCACTAGGCCCAGGGTGGGTTTGAGGGTGAACACACTGTTCTGGGCGGCGGGGTAGATGAGCGAGCCCGAGGTCTCGGAGCCGATACCGGCCACGGCCAGGTTGGCCGCCACTGCCGAGGCCGTACCGCTGCTGCTGCCCCCTACATCGAAGGGGCCGTAGGGGTTGCGGGTATGGCCGCCCAGCGTGCTGTAGCCGTTGACCGACTGGCTGGTCATGAAGTTGGCCCACTCCGAAAGGTTGTTCTTGCCCAGAATCACTGCGCCGGCGGCCCGCAACTTCTGCACGATGAAGGCATCCCGGTCGGCAATGTGATCGGCCAGTACGGCAGCGCCTGCGGTGGTGTGCAGGGGGCCCGCCGTGGAGATGTTGTCCTTGAGGCTGAGGGGAATGCCGTGGAGCACCCCGCGTACCTTCCCCTGCTGGCGCTCTGTGTCGCGGGCGCGGGCTTCCTCGAGTACCGCCGGGTTCAGTTCCAGATAAGCCCGCAACCGGTCGTTATAGCGCCGGATGCGCCACAGGTAAAACAGCGTGAGCTGCTCGGAGGTGAGGCGTCCGGCCTGCATCTCGGCCTGGAGCTCAGGGATGGTGGCCTGCTGGGTAAGGGTTTGCAGGCGCTCGAGCATGGGCGCCTCGAGCCGTTCCAGCGCCGCCTCGAAGGGGCTGAAGTTTAGCGTTCGCCGCAAAGGGTAGGGGCGTTCAGCAGTTTGTTCGGCCACCTGGCGGGCCACAAAGCTTTCCCAGTCGCGCTTATTGGGATTCAGACGTTTTTCAGCAGCTTGGCTCATCGCCCACCACACTACCAGCCCCAAACCCAGGAAAACCAGGGCCGAGAACAGTTGGAGCCTTCTGGGCATAGGGTTCAGTATGGCATCGGCCCAGCCACCCGATAAGCGTATACCCCCATTTGGGGGTCTGGTGAATGAATACCCCGTCCTGAAGGCAACCCACAGACCTGCACCTGGGCCTCATCTGCCACGTAACGCCACTGCACCTTAAATATCACAAGGTGCTCATGAAAACCTCGCTACCCTTGGTTTGGGTAGCTCTACTTCTTTCGGATTCTTATGCAAGAACTCTTTACCAATGCTCCTGCGCACTGGCCCAAGGTTCGTATCGAGGGCCTGATCCATAGCAGCGCCCCCGAAGTGAAGGCGGCCAATCGTTTGATGTTTGCGACCACGGTGGAGACGGTTTTTCGCAAGTCGGGCATTCAGGTGCTGGAAGCCGATGTGCTGCGCCTGACCCGCGAGGGGGTTCTGGAAATTCCCCTGCGGGTGCGGGCCGAAGACGGCGAGTACGACCTGTTTTTCTACCCCATCGCTGACGAAAAATCAGCCGCTCACTATGTGGCGGTGCATGAGCTGGCCCAGAAGTGGGGGCGTATTCGCCCGGTTTTCTACAGCACCGACGATTTACTGGCCATTTACCCTGAAACCCTCGAGCCCGTCACCCGCCGCGACCGGCTCTACATCCAGGCTGCCCTCTCTGCACCCAAAGGGCAGTATGCGATGTGGTGGGCTGAGCAGCCGGGGGAGCAGTTTCACTATAGCTCCACCTACGACCTCTTTGACCGTATTTACCGCGAGATCAATGGCCTCGAAATGCGGGCTTTTGCCCTGATTTTGCTCGAGCTCGGCATGATTCAAGAAGAGTACGAGTTCACCGCCTCGACCTTTACCGACAGCGTGGTGGAAATCCCGGTGGAAGGCCCGGAAGGGGTGCCCATCATTCTCTCGTTTTCGCAGCACCGGGGGGTGCGTTTCCACTTTCATATGGATCGGGCCAGCGCCGAGTACCGCGACCTGTTCTTGAACCTGTTTTTGATGCGGGTCAAGCTCTGGCGCAAGGAGGCCGACCTCGAGCAGGTCAAGCGCCTGGATAGCCCCTCCTACATCTGGTGGCGCGAACTGGGCAAGCGGCTGCGCCTGAGTACGAGCTCGAGTGAACACGCCATCAGCGCCGTGGGTTCGGTCAAGCGCTAATCAGGGTGCGTAACAATTCGCCACGTCCACGTTGGTCAGCTTGAGTACTCCCGGGCGCTCCCCGTTGCTGCCGATGGCCTGTAGGTCAATGTCCATCGGGTAGATCTGGCGAGGGTTGGGTTGTGGGATGGCCTGGGCCAAGGTACCGCTGGGCTCGAGGGTGGCAAGGTTGATGAAGAGCCGGGCTTCCCCTGCGGTCAGGGTGTTGACCCGCAGGCCAGTGGGTGGGGCGCTCAAATCAGGGATATTAACGGTCACAGGCGATTTGCCATTGGGGGTAAAGGTTAGGTTCACGCCCTTGAGGGTTCCGGTGTAGTTGAAGGCCAGGTTGAGTTCACGCACGCCGCCCGAGAGGGTACAGGGTTCTTTGGGCACAGTGAGGTTGAAAGCGCTGAAGCCCCCCACAATCTGCGAACAAGCCCCCAACAACCCAACCGCCAGCAGCCCTGCAACAATGGTTCTCATGGACATAGCAACCCCTTTCTCCCAAAGACTACGCGGAATTCTGAGGATTGCAGTAAAAAACCATGCACCCCAATTCGCTTCTATCGGAATTTGAACAGAGTTCACGATGTGTAATTAGTTTGTAGAAATTTGTCCGAGACAAGTAAAAGTGCATGCCTGTAACCCAATTGGAGCTTTTGTATCACCTTTTGTCCTACCAAATTGCTTTAGGCTGGCTTGTCCTGGAGAGTATTTTCGCACATTCGGGCTTTGGTTGTGGCTATTATGTAAATAGCGAAATGTGTTATACTAACGAAGTGAGTACTGAAGTCACTGCCAACTACGACGCATCTGCAATCAAGGTTCTAAAAGGCTTAGAAGGGGTTCGCCACCGCCCTGCTATGTACATTGGCGGCACCCAGGCCGACGGCTACCATCACCTCTTCAAGGAGATTCTGGACAACGCCGTAGACGAAGCCCTGGCAGGGTTCGCTACCGAGATCATCACCACCCTTCACCCAGACGGTTCCATTACCGTGGAGGACAATGGGCGCGGAATTCCAGTAGACATCATGCCGGAGGAGCAAAAGCCCGCGGTAGAGGTTATTTACACCGTCCTGCACGCAGGGGGTAAGTTCGAAGAGGGGGCTTATAAGGTTTCGGGTGGCCTGCACGGGGTGGGGGCTAGCGTGGTCAATGCCCTGGCCGAGTACACCCGCGTGGAGGTCTTTCGCGATGGTAAGCACTACCTGATTGAGTTCAGCCGGGGGGATGTCACCAAACCCTTGCATGTGCTGGGCAATGCCCCCAAGGGCAAGCGTGGTACCCGTGTCACCTTTCTGCCCGACCCCCAAATTTTTGGTAGCGAACAGAAGTTTGAGGCCAGCCGGCTGCGGGTGCGGCTGCGCGAGGTGTCTTTCCTGGTAGCGGGTCTCAAGCTGGTTTTCAAAGACGAGATTCACCAGAAGGAAGAGGTCTTCTTTGACAAGGGGGGGGTGGGTTCCTTTGCCAAGTACCGCGCCGACGGCGAGGAACTGCTTTACGACAAGCCGGTATTGTTGCAAGGTCAGGTTGAGGCGGTAGGTGTGGATGTGGGTCTGGTACACACCAAGGGCTACAGTGCCAATCTGGTTAGCTTTGCCAACATGATTCCCACGGTAGACGGTGGCACCCACATTTCTGGCTTCAAGACTGCCTACACCAGGGCCATCAACGCCTATGCCAAGAAGGCCGGACTCGTCAAGGACCTGGAGCCTACCGGCGACGATCTGCTGGAAGGGGTTTCGGCAGTCATCTCCATCAAAATTCCCCAACCCCAGTTCGAGGGCCAGACCAAGGGTAAGCTCCTGAACCCCGAGGCCGGCACAGCAGTCAGCAAGATCGTCTATGAAAAGTTTTCAGAGTATCTGGAAGAAAACCCCCGCATCGCCAAACTGATCTACGAAAAGGCCCTACGGGCTGCCCAGGCCCGCGAGGCGGCCCGCAAGGCCCGCGACCTGATCCGTCGCGCCAACCCCCTCGAGTCCGACGACCTGCCGGGCAAGCTGGCCGACTGCCAGTCCGAAGACCCTGCTGAAGCCGAACTCTTCATTGTGGAGGGGGACTCGGCAGGGGGCAGCGCCAAGAGTGGACGGGACCGCCGCTTTCAGGCCATTCTGCCTTTGCGCGGGAAAATTCTGAACGTGGAGAAAGCAGGTCTCAACAAAGCCCTCAAAAACGCCGAAGTGCGGGCCATGGTAGCAGCCATTGGTGCGGGCATTGGCGGCAAGGACAACGAAGAAGCCCACTTCAACATCGAAGACCTGCGCTACCACAAGATCATCATCATGACCGATGCCGACGTGGACGGCTCCCACATCCGCACCCTCTTGCTCACCTTCTTCTACCGCTATATGCGCCCCATCATCGAGCAGGGCTATCTGTATGTGGCCCAGCCTCCGCTGTATGGTCTGCGGGTAGGCAAGAGCAAGAACGTCGAGTATATCTTCGACGATGAAGCTCTCAAGAAAGCCCTGGCCAGCATTGGCGACAAGCCCTACGAAATCCAGCGTTTCAAGGGCTTGGGCGAGATGAACGCCGATCAGCTCTGGGAAACCACCATGGACCCTGCTAAGCGCGTGTTGAAAAAAGTGGACATGAAGGATGCCTCCTACGCGGCCCAAATTTTCGATGACCTGATGGGCTCAGACGTGCAGCCCCGCCGCGAGTTCATCGAGGAGAACGCCCGCTTCGCGCAGATTGAAGTTTAGGGCAGCTCGAGCGCCCACAGGTTGCGGTCTTGGTTGCTCAAAAAAACCAACCTTTGCCCATCGGGCGAGACCTGCCACTGGTCGTTTAGCACCTTTGAACCCAGGTCGGCCAGTAAGCGGGAAGTGCGGCTTGGCAGGTCGTATTCAAAAAGGCGGTGGGTGGGCTGGCCGGGGGCCAGGGGAATGTAGACCAGCCGGTTGTTGTCCCGCCAGCGGTAGGAGCCAAACCAGTTGAGCGGGTATGGCTTGCCGTCGCGGGAGGTGGCGAAAAGGCCATTGCGCTGTGGGCTGTCGAAAGCCACATAGTAGACCACCCAGCGCCCATCGGGGCTTATCTGGATGCCGCGCATGCCCATGGCACGGCTCAGGATGCGGCGCTCGCCGGTAGGGAGGTGGAGGGTCTCGAGGTTCCTGAGCGCCTCCCCCGGCGTGCGCTTGCCCGTGAGCAAGAGGGTTTCTTCATCTAGCCAGCCGGTCAGCCCTCCGCCATACACCGTGGCGACGCGCTGGGGCACTCCCCCCAACGAGGCGACCCAGACCTCCGAGCGACGCCGGTCAAAGTTGCCCTCGGGCTGGGTGGTGTTCCAGGCCAGCCGCTGGCTGCTGGGCGACCAGGCCACGTTGCCGCCCTCGGTCTCGAGGTAAAAGCGCTGCCCATCCGACAATCGCTCGATCAGACTGGGCCTTCCGGGCAGCAGGGCATGGGTGAAGCGCGGGTTGTAATGGGCAACGGGTAGCAGGGGTTTGGGGGGGCCGGGCTCCAGTACCGAAACCCCATACAGCGCAGCAGGGCTTTGGGGGTTCGGTTTGTCGAGAAAGAGCACCGTGCGGGAGTCCGGGCTCCAGAGGGGGCTCACGCAGCAGCCGCCGGTGGTCAGGCGGCGGGGGGTAGAGGTGCGGGTTAACTCCAGCCGTGTTACGCTGGAAAACAGGGCCAGACCGGGTAAACCGGCAAAACGGTTTGCCAAAGCATTGGGTGCCGGTTTACTGCTCTGTGTTGCCGGCCAGGCTCGAGCGTAGTTGTTGAGCAGGGGGCCGCCGCGCCGGGCTTGGGGCTGCTGGTCGGGGTACTGCCAGCGGCGGGGGTCGTCTAGGTCGCGCTGAAAACCCCTCGAGAACCCCCCCACCAGGGTAAGGGTATCCCAGTCGGCAGCGATGTAGGGAATCGGATTGAAAAAGCGTTGGTGGGAGCTATCCCGAATTTCCAGGTGCAGGTGGGGGGCGGCGGTGCAGCTGAACTGCGAATCGCCCACCTTGCCCACCACTCGCCCGCGCTGCACTTTTGTCCCCACCCGCAATGGGGGGCGCTCCAGCAAATGCCCGTAAAGGCTGGCCAGCCCATTGCCGTGGTCAATCACCAGGTTGTGCGGAGGGGAGCCGTGCGGCCCATCTACCTCCACCACGGTTCCATCCCCAATGGCTACCACCGGGGTGCCACAACGGGCCGAGAAATCCAGACCAAAGTGAATGCCCTGTCCCGCGTGGTAGGCGCTGGTACGCTGCCGATAGGCCCCAGTGGTGTTGCCGTAAAGCTGCCCCAGAAGCCAGGTATCAGGGCCCGGTGGCCCTTGCAGCGGCAGGCCAAATTGACCTGCTGGCGGCGCAATTTTGGCATCGGGCAGGGGCGTGGCGAAATGGGCCAGAGCCACGCCCAGCCCCAGCAACGCGAAAGTCAGCAGCCGCATGGCCCGATTATCTCCGGGGGATTGCATAGCAAATGTGGCGTGAATAGCGCAAAAAAGAGCGAACCCGAAGGTTCGCCCTTGTGCCAGGAAGTGGCTACTGTAGCCAGGTGTAACGGAAGGCCAGGTAGCTGGTGTTGGGGAAGTGCAAAAAGCCCTGTACCCGCCGGTTCATGGCCTCGTACTGGGCCGAGTGGAACAGGAAGGCCATGGGGCTATCCTGCAGAACCAGCTCCTGCACCTGGGTGTAGATGCGCTGCCGCTCCGACTGGCTGGCAGTGCGGCGGCCCTGCTCCAAAAGCTGGGTAACGCGGTCGTTTTTGTACTTGGAGAGGTTCAAGGCCGAGGAGGGATGGAAGGTGTTGAAGAGGTAGTCGTCGGGGTCGGCCTGGCCCGAGGTGCCCAGCAGGGTCACATCGAACTCGCTACGCAGGGCTTTGGGTAGGTAGACGTTCCAGTCCTCGGCCTGGATGTTCACCCGGATGCCCACTTCGGCCAGGTTGTCGCGGATCACGTCGGCCGGGGTACGCAGGAAGTCGTAGGTGGAGGTAACGTAGAGGTTCATGGTGAAGCCGTTGGGGAATCCGGCTTCGGCCAGAAGCTTTCTGGCTTCAGCCACGTTGCGGGTGTTGTAGGGGCTGTTGGTGTAGGCATAAGCCCCCGAGGGGATGGTGGTGCCCCGGGCCACAATACCGCCGGTGCCAAAGAGGGCCAGATCCACGATGGCCTTCTTGTCAATGGCATAAGCGATGGCCTGGCGCACTTTGGGGTTGTTGTAGGGCTCACGGGTGGTGTTGAAGTAGAGGGCCCGGAAGTTGGCCGAAGGGCCACCCACCACAGTCAGGTTGCGGTCGGCCCTGAGCGGGCGCACATCGGCGGCGGTGACGTACTCGATCCAGTCCACTGCCCCGGCCCTGAGCGCAGTGGAGCGGGCGGCGGGGTCGGGGTAGAAGGTGTAGGTGATGCCGTCGAGGTAGGGCAGTTGGCGGCCCTGGTTGTCCTTTTGCCAGTACTTGTCCCACTTACGTACCACCAGCCGGGTCTGGGGGATGTACTCCACGAAGCGGAAGGGGCCGGTACCGATGACCGCTTTGTTGAGGTCGTTGTTGTTTTCCCTGGTTACCTTTTCCGAGACCACCACGTTGGTGCTGAAGGCCAGCTTGGCCAGCAGGGGGGTAAAGGGCTGGGAAAGGGTCATGACCACGGTGCTATCGTTGGGCGCCGTGATCGAGCGCACCACCGCAAAGTCGTTGGCGCGGGGGCTCTTGGTGGCGGGGTCTTTGATGCGGTTGATGGAGAAGGCCACATCGGAAGCCTTGAGCGGGTCGCCGTTGTGGAAGGTCACCCCTGGGCGTAGGCGGAAGGTCCAGGTCAGGCCGTCCTGCGAGACCGTCCAGGACTGGGCCAGCCCCGGCACAATGCGGCCTTTGCTGTCGAGCATAACCAGGGTGTCGTAAATGTTTTCCAGCACGTTGCGGCTGGCGGTGGCATTGGTGGTGTGGGGGTCGAGCCCCACCGGGTCGGTTTGCATGCCGGCCCGCAGAATGCCGCCCGACTTTTGCGCCAGCGATACCGCAGCCAGGGCTAGAACCAACAAAACCATCAGTTTCTTCATCACGCCTCCTTGTGTAGCAAGTGATTATACCGGTATAGAACCACAATCGTACCGTTGAGCTGTAAGCCCTACCGTCGCCGCAGCCGGGGGTCGAGGGCGTCACGCAGGCCGTCGCCCAGCAGGTTGAAACCCAGCACCATCAGCACGATGGCGGAACCGGGCACCAGCGAACCCCAGGGGGAGAGGGAGAGGAAGGCCCGGCCCTCCGAAACCATAGAGCCCAGGGCCGGAAAAGGCGGCTGGATGCCCAGCCCCAGAAACGACAGCGCCGCTTCGGCCAGCACGGCGTAGGCGAAGCGCAGGGTGACCTCGACAATCAGCGGGGCGGCAGCGTTGGGCAGGATGGTGCGAAAAATCATTCGGCCATCCGAAGCCCCCATGGCCCGTCCGGCTTCCACGTACAGTTCTTCCCGTACGGTTAGCACGGCAGCTCGAGCGACCCGGATAAAAGGCCCCACAAACACCACCGAGATGGCCAGGACCAGGTTGATGAAACCGCCCCCTAGAAAAGCCAGAAAAGCGATGGCCAGCAGGATGGCGGGGTAGGCGATCAGAATGTCGGCCAGGCGGGAGATGGTAAGGTCGAGCCAGCCCCGAAAATACCCGGCCAGCAGGCCCAGGGTTCCACCGACCAGAAGCCCGGCCAGTACCGAGACTGCCGCCACCGAGAGCGAGAAGCGGGCCCCGTAGAGCACCCTCGAAAGCAGATCGCGCCCGTACTGGTCGGTGCCCAGCCAGTGTTCTGCGGAGGGGCCCGAAAGGCGGTTGGGGGGGTCGAACTTGAGGGGGTCCCAGGGGGCAATGATGGGGGCCAGCAGCGCTCCCAGCAGCACCATCAGGGTGATGATGCCGCCGATGACCGCCGAGCGGTTGCGCAGGAGGGACTTCCACACCAGGGTCCAGGTGGAGGGGCTGGCGGGGGCGGGTGTGGTCATGGGCATCCTCCGGGGGGAGGGGAGACGAAGGGGGTGGGGGGTAGAGGGGTCATTGGGCAAGAGTAGAGCGCATCCAGGGGGTCGCCAGACCTATCCTGGCAAGGTTGAGGCCTCGAGGTTTACTCATAACGAATCCTAGGGTCTATAAGCGAGTAGAGCAAGTCCACCAAAAGGTTGACCAGCACTGCCGCAGTGGCTACGAAGAGCACCGTACCCTGCACCACCGGGTAGTCGCGCAGGTTGATGCCCTCGAGGGCAAAGCGCCCCACCCCCGGCAGGCTGAAGACCTGCTCGATGATGACCGCCCCCCCCAGGAGTGAGCCGAACTGGATACCGATGACGGTAACGACCGGAATCAGGGCGTTGCGCAGGGCATGCCTGAAGATCACCACCCGCTCCGAGAGCCCCTTGGCTCTGGCGGTACGAATATAGTCGCGCGAGAGCACCTCGAGCATCGAGCTTCGCAGGATGCGGGTAACGGCGCCGGCCAGAATCAGGCCCAGCGAAAGGGCCGGCAGGATCATGTGCCGGAAGTTCTGGCCGGGGTTTTCGGCCAGGGGCACAAAACCCGCCGGGGGCAGCCAGCCCAAAGCCAGTGCGAAGAGCAGAATCAGTAGCAAGGCCAGGAAAAACCCCGGCACCGAGAGGCCCAGAATGGCAAAGAGCGAGGCAAAATAGTCCACAAAGCCCCCCCGCCGGATGGCCGCCAGCACTCCCAGCGGTACTGCAATCAGGAGGGCGGTGAGCAGGCCCATCACGGTAAGTTGCAGCGTGACCGGAAATCGCAGGGCCAGATCCTGGGCGACCTCGCGCCCGGTGCGCAGGCTGCTGCCAAAATCGCCCTGGACAACGGCCCCCAGCCACTGCCCGAACTGCACGTGCAGGGGCAGGTCGAGCCCGAACAGGCGGCGTAGCTCGGCCATGCGCTCGGGGTTTACATTGGCCTCGAGGCCCACCAGGCTCGTGACCACATCCCCCGGCACGGCCCGCATGAGCAAGAAGGTGATGATGGCCACCCCCAACAGGGTAGGGATGGCCGCGAGAAGACGATTGACCACATAGCCGACCATAACGAGTAGCCAGAGTATATCGCCTTCCGGCGTTTTTGAGCCGACGGTGGAGCAAATAACCAGGGGCTACTTCAGTGGTTTGCTAACCTCAGGCAGGGAGGAGTCCTGTGCGAAAAAACTTTCTTTTTTTTCTGGTTGCTCTGAGCCTTCTGGTGCTTTCGCAAGCCCTGGCCCAGGCTAGTTTCTACGCCCGGCCCCTGGGCCTGCAAACCACCCGTATGAAAGGCGAGGACGTCTACAGCGTGCAGAGCTATCTCCTCAATGCGGGCTACCCCGAGGTCGGCGAGCTCGACCGCATTTACGGCCCGCGCACCTGGCAGGCGGTGATCAACTTTCAGGATGTGCAGGTGGTTAAGGGCGATGAAAAAGGCACCGTAGGCCCCAATACCTGGGTGGCCATGTTTTACAGCGGAAGCATCAAAGCCCCCCTCTTCTCGCGCCCCCTGCAACTGCAAAACCCCCGCCTGAGTGGGGTGCAGGTGCGTAGCCTGCAACAGCGGCTTCTGGAGCTGGGCTATCGCGAGGTAGGCGAGGCCGACGGCTTTTTTGGCCCCAAGACCCAGACTGCGGTTAGTGCCTTTCAGAAGCGTCTGGCCAACGTGAGCGGGCTGAAGGTGCGTACCGATGGGGTGGTGGACGGGGTCACCTGGGCCAACCTGTTCAGCGACTTTGCCCCGGAGAAGAAGTAGACCATGCTCCGCTGGTTTTTGCTGGTGTTGCTAACGGGCCTGGCCTGGGCCGCGCCAGAGTGGGCCAGCTACTGCAACGCTCGCTTTGGTTTTTGTGTACAGCGTCCTGCTTTCATGGCTCCCCAACCACCACCTCAAAACGGGGATGGGCAGGAGTTTCGTTTAGGTGCTGCTCGCCTTATTGCATTTGGTTCCACCCAGGCACTATCGTTACCAGAAACCTACAGGCTGGCCCAGAAAGACCTGCAGGTAACCTATAGGGTTCTCAAATCCGAGCTCTTTGTTGTCTCAGGATACAAAAAGGGGTCTATAGTCGTTTACCACTACACCAGGGCTACGCAGGATGCCTACATCAGTGTCTATCTGGAGTATCCTGCTTCCCAAAAGAAAACCTACGATCCCCTGATCAAGCCCATTGTGGACTCACTTAAACTCCGGAGGTAGTTCATGAAGAGCGCAGTTCTGTGGTTTTGCTTTTCGATTTTTGCTTTTTCTCAGGCCCAGGGCTACTTTGAGCTGGGGGGTTTCAAAACCCCCTCGGGTAACATCCACTGCTTTGCCTATGTAGACCGGCTCACCCAGGAGGCGGTGCTGCGCTGCGACCTGCTCCAAAACCAGGCCCGCGTACCGGCCAAGCCCAAAGACTGCCCGCTGGACTGGGGCAATGCCTTTGGCCTGAGCGAGCGGGGTAAGGCCGGGCGGCTTTGCGTGGGGGATACCGTGGCCGACCCCAGGCTGCCGGTGCTGGCTTATGGCAAGGTCTGGAGCGAGGGTGGTTTTCGCTGCGACGTGACCCAGGCCCGGCTGCGCTGTATCAACAAAGATAAACGGGGCTTTGAGCTCTCTAAAGCCTCCCAGAAGCTGTTTTGAGGGTGCTGTACAGAACCCTTCGATGCTGTGGTCTGCTAGCCTGAACGAATGAACATCCCCAGATACTGGGCCAGGGCCCAACAGACCGTTTCCATTGGCCGACAGACCTACCACTTTGTAGCCTGGAAGGGTTCAGACGAATCCCTCGAGGAGGCCCGGCGCCAGGCCCAGCATGCCCTGGAGGATCGCATCGCCCGCAAGCAGCGTGGCGAAAAACTGGGTCGCTACCCCAAGGATGGCGCACCCTTGCGCGAGGAGGTGCTGAAGCAGATTTACAACCCCAGCGGCGAACGCATTGCCGTCATCACCCGCAACGCCGCAGGCTGTCTGGTGTTGAACACCGCTCAGGTGATGTTCGTGGATCTGGATTTTGCCCACCAGTATCCCACCCTGCAGGCAGCGGCGAAATCGGTGTGGGAGGCGGTGCGGGGGCTGTTTCGTCGCAGGGAATACCTCACCCAAACCCCGCAAGACCGACTGCTGGAGCAGGTGCAACGCTGGCATTCCCAGCACCCCGACTGGGCCCTGCGGGTCTACCGCACCCGGGCGGGCCTGCGCTTGCTGGTCGCCCACAACCTGTTCGACCCCACCGCCGCTTCGGTACAGCAAGCCATGCAGGAACTGGGGGCCGACCTGCGCTACATGCGCTTATGCCAGGCCCAGTCCTGCTTCCGGGCCCGACTGACGCCCAAGCCCTGGCGGCTCAAAGGGGGCCGGATGGAGCGCCCGCCGGTGCGCTTCCCCTGGGCCAACCCCCTCGAGGAGCAACTCCAGCGCCAGTGGGAGCAGACCTACCACAGCCGCATTGGCAATTTTGCCGTCTGCAAGCTGCTGGCCAACCTGGGCAACAGCCCCGTTCACCCCGATGCCGAGCAAATACTGCTCCTGCACGACCAGTACACCCTGGCAGGGGACGACAAGCTGCTGGCATAGCCTTTCACTGAACCTGCTAAAAATCTATAGCTTGCCTTTTCGCCTGGCTATTTTCGTGAAGCAAGGTCGGCTATCTCGGGGGAGGATCGAGTAGTTTGCGCATAGAGGTGAAACCTCTTACCACAAGCCGATTTATCAGCTCTTTGGCTTTCACCCTTGCTCCGTCTACATTGCTATTGATTGCTGAAATCAAAACAGATTGCCCCTCATGTTCGAGGTAATGTCCAAATTATACCGGATTCGGTTAGTTCGTTACCGAATGACAACGAACTAACCCGACCTACGTTATCCGCGTAGCGGAGGGCGATACCGCCCCTTGGAAGGGAGACGCTGTTTTCGCCGACCGACAGGGAGGGGTGTGCTCTAGGATTCAAAAAAGACAGCCTCTAGGGTTTTTGATTTTGATAACTATCTTTTTGAATCCGCTATTATCTGGGACAGCCCCATCCGGTTTTCAAGCAAATGCACTGCTCAGATGAAACTCCATTCATATACTGGTGTCATGCTCGAGCAAACTCAACAGGGCCTTTGCAGGAAAGTGTGGCCTGCTCACCCTTTGAGCTACCTTCGAGCCAAGGCCTGACCGACAGTAAAAGCTGCGTGGGGGCTGCTGGCTTTCCTTCCCCTGCCTAGCCAACCCTGGAGGTTTGCATGAGGAGGAACCATGCGCCACCCAACCGGAATCGCAGTACTGGCTCTGATCCTTGCCGCCTGTGGGGGGAGCCCTTCAAGCCGGATTGAGCCCAAGGTTGATCCCGACGTCCGGGTGCTGGGCCCCGAGAGCCGGGCATCTTTGTCCAGTTTCGCGCTCAATAACGCCCCTGCCTGCCAGGACTACACCAACCAGAATCGCCCGCTTTGTCAGGCGACCCTGACCTTTAGCGCCGACAACCCACAGCTCCAGGCCCTCGAGGTTGGACAGGTGTTGGCGAGCGAGCCCAGCCCAGCAGCCCCCTACGGCCTCTTGCAAAAGGTCAAGAGCATCAGCCGCGCAGGGAACACCGTAACGGTGCAGACTGAGGAAGCAGACCTGGGTGAGGCCCTCGAGCAGGGCGAGGCCGAGTTCCAGAAGACCCTTACCCCCTCCGACCTGCAATCGGCCCAGGCCCTGGCCAAAAGCGTGCGCTTTGCCAACGGCCTTTCGACCTATAGCGCCCAGAGCGGGGTGCGGCCTATGGCCACCCTGGACTTCAGCTTCGACGAGGTGCTCTACGACCAGGACAACAACCTTTCCACCACCCAGGATCAGGTACGGGTCTCGGGTAAAGTATTTTTTGACGTACAAAACGGTTTTAGTGCGGGGGTGAGTTGGAAAAAGGTCTTTGGGGTGCCCGCCTACCCCAACGGGGTCTACTTCAAGGCAGCCTATGGTATTCAGCAAAGCGCCGAGGTCAAGGTGAGCTCCGGGCTGGGCTACAGCATTAACAAGGAAAAAGAGCTGGCCAGCTTCAACTTTACCCCCATCACGGTGTTTGTGGGGCCGGTGCCGCTGGTATTTGTGCCCAGCCTGAAGATGGTGGTGAACGCCTCCGGGCAGGTGAGCGCGGGCCTCAGCTTCGGGGCCAGTCAGAGCTTGAATGCCCAGGCCTGCCTGGAGTACAAGAGCGGTTTCAACAATTGCAGCAGCTTTGGCGAGAGCTTCAATGCCGGCCTGAGCGGGGCTAACGCTGGCGCTTCAGTGCGGGGGAGCCTGTTGGGTAAGGCCGATGTGCTGCTGTATGGCATTGTGGGGCCCTACGCCAAGCTGGGGGGCTACCTGGAGATGGACGCAGTAGTGCCGCGCAACCCCGTCTGGCGGCTTTCCGCCGGGGTAGAGGCCTACTTGGGCCTTCATCTGGGCATTGACCTGGGTGTGACCGAGTTCCGCCTGGACTACGACCTGAAGGTCTACGACAAAAACCTGGGCACCATTGCCCAGGCCACCCCTCAGCCGCCCAGCGTGACGCTTACGCAGGCAGGGCTTGGCTCGCCGCAACTCCTCAAGCCCTATAGCCTTTGTGCCACCGCCTACGACCCGCAGGATGGGCCCCGGACGGTCAATCTGAGCAGCAATGTGGAGGGCAGCCTGGGTAGTATCGCCGCCAACGCCACGCCCCCTTGCCTGACCTACACCTTCACCACCGAAGGCCCCCGCACCATCACTGCCAGCGCCAGCAACAGTGCGGGTCAGAGCAGCAGCGCCACCCTGAGCCTGAATGTGCAAGACCCTCCGCCCAGCGTCCAGATTCTCAACCCTAAGCCAAATCAGGGCTTCTATGTTGGGCAGACGGTGCTCTTGCAGGGGAGCTGGCTCGACCCAAGCCTTAGCACCCAGAACTGCGCCAATGCGGTCTGGAAGAGTAATGTGGCCGCCGATACCCTGCCTTCCAATGCCTGCGGCGCTCCCACTATTACCCTTGCCAGCAGCACGAGCCCGCGCACCCTGACCCTCGAGGTCAGCAACGCCCGCGGCAAGAAGGGCAGCGCCACTGTCAACATCAATGTAAGCCCGGCCCCCGCCAACTATCCGCCCAACGCCCTCATCACCCAACCTGCCGGAGCCGACCCCGAGATTGGCTACACCCAGATTGCCCTCAAAGGTTGGGTGCAGGACAACGAAAACCAGACGCTTACCTACACCTGGAAAATCCAGAGGCTGGATGGCAGCGGCAACCCCATCTCCGGTACGCAGCAGAACGTACCCGGCGGCTCAGGGAACGCCAGCTTTACCAGTAGCGGCACCGACCTGCCCACGGTGATGATCGCCAACCTGACCACGCTCTATGCCGGAGCCACCTGTGGGCTGCGCTTCCGGCTCACCCTCGAGGTTACCGACGGCAACGCCGGCCCCCCGGCCCGCCCCACGGTCGCCACGCAGGACTTCCGGCTGCCGCCGTGCATCAACTAGGAGGTACCGATGCGCTACCGGTTGCTTTCTTTGCTGCTGATTGCGGGTTGTGCGGGTGGAAACCCCACACCCCCACCCCCGCCCGTGGTAGGCGACTTTCAGATTGCCCTTTCGACCGGCACCCTCAACCTCGAGGCCGGTACCACCGGGAGCCTCGAGGTCACGCTGGAAAAAACCGGCGGCTTCGACGCCGAGGTGCAGCTTTCGCTGGTGCGCGTTCCCAGCACCCTGGGCGTCAGCGCTAGCTTTAGCCAAAACCCCATCCAGAGCAGCAGCACCCTAACCCTGAACCCCTCCGGCGAGCTGGCCGCGGGCGAGTACACCCTGCTGGTGCGGGCTACGGCCAGCGTAGGCGGCCAGGTGCTCAAGCGCGAGCGCCCCCTCACCCTGGGGGTTTCGGCCAGCGGCCAGATAACCGTGAGCGGCCAGGCCAGGAACCGCTTCGGGCAGCCGCTGGCGGGTGTGCCGGTCTGCCGGGGCAGCCGGTGTGTGAACACCGACGCCGAGGGCCGCTTTAGCCTGAGCGGGGTTCGGCCCCCCTACGACCTCACCGTGCGGCCCGCCGCTACCCAGGAGCACACCTTTTTGGGCCTGAGCCGGCCCGACCCCCTTTTGTTGCTCTTCACCAGCCTGGGCGGGGCTCCCGCCGAGCAGACCGCCAGCCTGAGCGGCACCCTGCTGCCCCAATCGGGCAGCGGCATCACCTTTCCCAACCCCGCCAACACCGGGGTGCAGGTGGTGTTTGGGGCGCCCCAGGCCAAGCCGACCCAGTTTGTGCCCCCCGGTTACAACCTGCAGGCCCTCTTTCCCGGCCAGGGTCCGGCCTACACCCTGAGCACGGCCTGGAATGGCACCGGCAGCGTGCAGGGCCGGGTGTATGCCCTGCAATGGCGGCATGCAGCCGGTGCGCCCGGCACCCCCGAGGCCTTTCTGGCCTACGGCAGTCGGGTGGTCTCGCTCGACCCTGGGGAGAGCACCAGCCTGACCGTGGGGGTGGCCCCCATCGGCACCGGGGCCTTGAGCGTGAACCTGACCAACCCCGGCGGCCTGACCCTGCGCTCGAGGCAGCTTTACGTGAACCTCGAGGCCCGCTCGCTCTTCCTGATTGCCTCCAACAACGCCGAAAGCCCGCTAAACCTGTCCTGGGCCACCCCGGTGATTCCGGGCAAAACCCTCACCTTCGCCGCCTACGCCGACGCCCCCGATGGCCGCACCCTCAGCTTCCAGCAAAACGGCCTGGGGCCCAGCGGTTTTATCGATCCCGTGCTGCCCGTAGCCCCCGGACTCTCGAGCCCCAACCACAACCAAAGCGATCTTCCGCTCAACACCCCCTTGCAGTGGTCGCGGCCGGCCAATAGCATCTGCCTTCTGTTTCTGAGCAGCGCAGGCCAGCCCACCCGCACCTTCTACACCGACCGCACCACGCTGCTTCCGGGGCTCGAGGCGAACCGTACCTACAACTGGTTTGTGCAATGCTACGGCCCCTTCGAGAACATCAACGCCTTTGCCGGCCCCGCCTGGGCTGGAGGTTACCCCGCGTTTGGCTGGGATATGTCGTTTTTCCAGACCAACTCGGTGCTCCGTAGCTTCAGCACCGCGCCTTAGGCCGCTCCCTCAACCAGTTTCAAACACCCGTCTTGAGAGGCGGGTGTTTGAGCTATGCGCCATACACTCGCTAACCTTTGGGTATTTCAAAGGCCGCCCAGATCATCAGCAAGAAACTCAAGAAGTTTATGGGTGTCCGGATAGCGTTCAAGCTGTTCCATGCGTTGCGCGCGCTCTCCCAATCAGCGGGCGGGGCAGCCGGATTCCAGGTCAGTACAGTGTTGTTGATGGGCACGTTCAAAGCTATGGTAAAAACCCCCACCCCAAAGAAAAAAAGCACCCAACCCAGTGCAGTTAGCCTCCAGTACGCAGTGTGGCGCTCCTTCCACAGGCGCCCCAGCGGATACAGGGGCAGCAACATGGCCAGGTTGGCCACCACAATTACCCCCGTAGGGAATGCATCCAACGACCGAATCAACCCCTGTTGCACTTTGGCATATTCTGTGGCCGAGAGGGTCATCAGGGCTGGAATGACCCCCTGTTCAAAGGTGTAGAGCAAACCGGCAAAAAGCCCAATCCCAAAGGTACAGACTAGATGAACAACCCGGACGCTATTCATGGGAACCCTCCTGGCTTAATAAGTCACCCCAAGCTCGGCTCAAAGATTTTGAGCAATACGATCAGCACAACCATCACACCCATCGCTACACCGACTCGGTTGGAGCGCTGCGCGAGGGCCTGATATTCGGCATCGCTTACTCCCTTTGCCTCCAGTACCCTTATCTGGAGGCTGAGCAACGGGGTATACACACCGTATGCAACCGCCATGGCCACGATGTATAGCCCTATGGCAGCCCACAAATAAGGCGCAATGGCTTTGCCCATTGCAATCATGAGCACCCCAGTTAACCCGCCCAGCAGATAGCAGGGATTGGCAACATAGTCATCTAGGAACTTGACCCCACGCAAGGCAAAAGGCAGGCTGGCAGCGTCTTTTGTGCCGCGCCAAATCCATATGGCATAACTTGCATTCAGGCCCACCGCAACCATGGTGACAAAAATGTGAATAAAGACGAGCAGGGTATAAAAAAACGGATGGGCGCCTTCAGGGGGTACGTGCATGAAACCTCCTTTGACGGGTATAGAATGCCCTCAATATAATCCAAGGAATATGGACAGTCTATGTTTTTATGTCCTAATTTCTTTGCCAATCGTCCAAAATTATGGATTCACTCACCCACATCCTTAATCTGGCCCGTCTTAAGAGCAGCGTGTATTGCCGCTCTGAACTCGGCTCTCCATGGGGTTTACACTTTGCAGCACACCCCGGTGCAGTCTTCCATGTCTTGCATCGTGGCAAGGGCTATTTTCAACTCGAGAACGAGGCTGAATTAAGGCCCATCCAAGAGGGCGATGTACTGTTGTTACCAGATGGTCAGGAGCATTCCATTGTGGAGACACCCGGTACTCCAACCTTGCGCAACCTTGAACTCGATCGGTGGGGTGAGTGTGCGCTCATGCGTTGGAGCGATGCACCCACGGTAGTAATTCTGTGTGGGACATTTAATTTTGAGTATCCCAAGACAACCTCTTTGCTCAGACACCTGCCCCGCATCGTTCACATTCCGTACTGTGCCGATAGTCCCATCAACCGTGTTCTGGAACTGATGGCAGATGAAGCCCAAGCGCAACGCCCGGCCAAAGAAGTGGTTTTGCGCCGTCTGGCGGACATTTTATTTGTACAGATTATTCAGCGCTGGGTTGAAATACATGGCAAAAACAGTGGTTTGTTGGGTGCTCTATACCATCCCCTTATTGGAAAAGCCTTGGGGGTAATTCATGCACAGCCGCATCATGCCTGGACGGTGGCCTCGTTGGCCAGCGCTGTGGGCTGTTCCCGCTCATCGTTTTCCGCGCATTTCACAGCTCTGGTTGGCGAACCCCCGATCGAATACCTGGCTCGCTGGCGTATGCAGCTTGCTTCTCGATGGTTGGCCGAAGACCCCTCTTTGCGCGTTGGTGAGGTCGCGGCACGGGTTGGATATAGCTCCGAAGCAGCCTTTAGCAAGGCATTCAAGCGGCTAATAGGCACTGCACCCAAAGCGTATCGCAGCAGTGTTAGGCAAACAAAACCGACCTGACTTCGCGTAAAAGACATGCTGTTGTCGAGGCCTGGTTTCCTACCCCTTCACCGACCCCGCCAACAGTCCCCGAATGAAATAGCGCCCCAGGAAAATGTAGACCAGAAGCGTTGGTAAAGCGGCCAGCAGGGCCCCCGCCATGGGCAGGTTCCACTTCACCGCCTCGCCGCCCGCAAGCTGGGCCAGGGCCACCGTGATGGGCTGGTTGGCCGGGCTGCTCACCAGCGTCACGGCAAACAAGAACTCGTTCCAGATCTGGGTGAACTGCCAGATGATCACCACCACAAACCCCGGCACCGAGAGCGGGAACACGATGCGGCTGTAGATGCCAAAAAACCCCGCCCCATCAATTCGCCCAGCCTCGATCATCTCGTCGGGGATTTCGGCGTAGTAGTTGCGGAAGATCAGGGTGGTGATGGGCAGCCCGTACACCACGTGTACCAGAATGAGGCCCCACAGCGTGCCGCCCAGCCCAATCTCGCGCACAAACTGAAAGAGCGGTATCAGCACGGCCTGATAGGGGATGAACATGCCGAAGAGCATCAGGGGAAAAACGATGTTGGCCCCAGGGAATTTCCATTTGGCCAGCACGTAGCCGTTCAGCGAGCCCAGCATGGCCGAGAGCAGCGTAGCAATAACGGTCAGAAAAAAGCTGTTTTGCAGCTTGGGCAAAAAGGCGGTCCAGGCCTGGGCAAAGCTCTCCCAGTACCACACCTTTGGTAGTTGCCAGGTGCTGCTCAGGGTAATGGCCGAGGGTTCCTTGAGCGCGGTCACAATCACCAGGTACACCGGCAGCAAAAAGAACAGCGTGGCCGCAAACAGCACGGCGTACTGAAGCACGCGCCCAATCATCGCCGCACCTCGCTTTTGAGCTGGCTATATAGGTAGGGCACAATCACGGCGGCTACCAGCAAGAGCAAAATCATCCCGATGGCCGCCCCCTTGGCAATCTGGTTGGCCCGGAAGGTGGTCAGGTACATCAGCAGGGCGGGCACGTCGGTAGGGGCATTGTCGGCCCCGGCCATGGCAAAAATCAGGTCGAAAATTTTCAGGCTGATGTGGCCCAGGATAATCATGGCCGAAAGCGTGATGGGGGCCAGTAAGGGGAAGATAATGCGCTGGTAGAGCTGCCACTCACTGGCCCCATCTACCCGGGCGGCCTCCCGCAACTCCTCGGGGATGCCGCGCAGCCCGGCCAGATACAAGGCCATGGTGTAACCCGACATCTGCCAGACGGCGGCCAGGATGATGCCGACGAAAGCCAGGTTGAAGCCGTGGGGTTCGTCGTAGGGCAGGGGTTGTAGGGTGCGGCCCAGGGTAAAGGCCCACAAGAGCAGCAAGGCCGCCGAGCCGGAGGCAATAAAGCCCCGCCGCCGCTCACCGCCCCGGAAGGCCGCGATGGCAATAAATACCAGCACCACGCTCACCACCAGCGCGGTGATGAAGGGCAGGTCGTTCCAGCTCACCTGCCAGATTTGTTCGCGGCTGGTGAGCCAGGCGAACTCGCCCTTGGGCAGCCCCACCAGGGTAGGAAGCTGGTTGACCCCACCCTGGGGCTGTAGCATCCAGCGCCAGATGGTGCCGGTCACGATGAACGAGAGCGACATAGGAAACAAGAAGATGGTGCGGAAAAAGCCCTCACCTTTGGGACTGCGATCCAGCACAATGGCCAGCCCCAGCCCCACGCTTAGGCAGCCCAGGATGAAGAACACCGTGAAGAAAAAGGTGTTGACCAGATCCTGACGGAACCGCGCATCCACAAACCCGGTAAAGAGTTCGCGGTAGTTTTCAAAACCGATGAAGCGAATCTGGGGGTTGGCCGAGAGGGCCTGGGCCGGGTCGCGGCCCCAGTCGGTGAGGGAGGTATAAAAAGTTTGGAAGATAAAACCGTAGACAAAAATGCCCAACAGCACCAGCGAGGGCAGAATAACCAGGAAGCCGAAGAGGGTGTCTTTATTTTTGAACCAGTTCATCTTCACCTCTCAGGGTGGCGCCTCGCTAGATTAAACATCCAGTTCTTTGTTTGCATAGCAGCGATGAGGGTTATTTTGCTGGGGTCATTCCAAATGAAGCGAGGAATCTAGTGTTCTAAAAGGTCTTTCGGTTGTACCCAATAGGCGCAGATGCCTCGTCTTTTATGCTCGGAATAACCGCTATAACAGCGGAAAAGCCAGAAGAAGGGGCAGGCCCGCAGACCTGCCCCAGGAAGGCTTTACTGACCCAGACGAACCTGGGTGGCGATGGCCTGGGCTGCGTTGGAGGCAGCCTGGGCGTTGCGGCCCGAGAGGTAAATTTCCATCACGGTGCCAAACTGGCTCATGAAGGACTCTGGGGCTACCGCGCCGTGTACCAGCGAGCCCACGATGCGGTTGCTGCGCCAGTCGCGCATGGCCGATTGCAAGTAGGCGTTGTACTTGCTGGGGTCGGAGTCGGTGCGGGCGGCAATCGAACCTTTGAGCGGGTTGAAGGCATCCTGGCCTTCCTTGGAGCCGACCAACCGCAGCCAGTTGAGCACGTTGGTGCGGTTCTTCACACCCTTGGGCAGGCCGAAGGAGTCGGAGAGCATCATGAACACGCCCGCCGTACCGGGGGCGGGGGCCCAGCCAAAGCCTTCACCGGGCTTGAGGCCCTTGGTGGTGGTCATGTAGCCGGCGGCCCAGTCCCCCATGATATTGAAGGCGGCCTGGCCTTCCAGCACCCGGTCTACCGCTTGTTGCCAGGAGAGGCCCGAGGCGTCTTTGTTGGCGCAGTCGAGCACCCGGCCAAAGGTGTTCCACACCGCCACTACCTTGGGGTCGTTGAAGCGCAGCTTGCCGTTCCAGAGGTTGGTGTAGTCGTTGGCGCCGAGCACCCCCAAGGCCACCGACTCCCACAGGTGCTGCTGGGTCCAGTTTTCACCCAAAGCCAGAGGGGCCTCGAGGCCCTTGCTCTTGAGGGTCTGGCAGACCGTGAGGAACTCGGCCCAGGTTTTGGGCGGCTGTACGCCCCACTCCCGCAGTTTGGCTGGTACATACCACATCACGTTGGAGCGGTGGATGTTGACGGGCACGCTGTAGATTTTCCCTTTGTACGAGAGTAGGTCAATCAGACCTTTGGGGAAGCGGTTCATCCAGCCCTCTTGGTTGAAGAGGGGGGTCAGGTCTTCCATGCGGTCGGCCACCACCCAGGTGCCGATGAGCTCTTGGCCGGCGTGTACCTGGAAGCTATCGGGGGGGTCGCCGCCCAGCATGCGGGTTTTGAGGACGGCCCGGGCATTCACGCCGGAACCGCCGGTCACGGTGGCGTTAATAACTTCCACGTTGGGGTAGCGCTTCTTATAAAGGTCGATCAGGGCTTGCAAGGCGGGGCCTTCGTCCCCGGCCCACCAGGAGAAGATTTCCAACTTCCCCGACTGGGCCAGGGCCAGCGAGCCAAGGGCTGCTGCCACCAGGGCTAAGAAAAACTTGCGCATACTAGTTCCTCCTCTGCATGGATGCTTCGCCAAAAGTTGGCCGAGTCCCCAGGGCGGAGATTGGCGGGCTCCAATCCCTGGTTCCACCATTTGCTAGAAAGCGCTGCAACACCAAGGCGGCAGCGCCCATAGCCGGAGCTAGGTGCCCGAACGCGCTGGGCCGCACGGGCAGTTCGGCGTGTTGGGGGATGAAAGCAAGCGCGCGGAGCGTGCTGCGCAGGGGCGCCTCGAGCCACGGCCAGGCTTCGGCCCCGGCCCCGCCCAACACCACCACTGCGGGGTCGTAGGCGACACAAAGATTGGCTACAAAACGCCCGAGTTCCTGGGCCAGATGCTGCAAAGCCTCCAGGGCGTAGGGGTCTTGTTGCTGGGCCCGCTGTAGAAGCCCCCAGAAGCCCTCGCTCCGCTTGCTGGCAGCTTGGTAATCTCGTACCACGGCCCGCAACGAGAGAAGGTCTTCGGCGTCCTGGGCCTCGAGCCGGCTTTTGGCTTTGCCCGAGAGCCAGTGACCCAGCTCCCCCGCAGCCCCCCAGCGTCCCCGGTAAACCTGCCCGTCCACCACCAGCCCGGTGCCCAGACCGGTGGTCATCACGATGTAGACCAGAGGGCTTTGGTGCTCCCCCCAGAAGGTTTCACTCAAGGCCGAGGCGTTGGCGTCGTTTTCCACGATGACCGGCAGGCCCAGCATGCTTCGGAGCATGGCAGCAGGCTGTTCGTTGCGCCACCCCAGGCCGGGTGCGTAGACCAGGGCCTGTCCGTTAATTACACCGGGGATGGTGAGTCCTACCCCCAGCAGGTGTTGGTAGTCCGGAATCTGGCCCTGGATGTGGGCCGCCAGTTTTTGTAGCCGTTCGATCAGGGGGGTGTGGGGGCTTTCGGCCCAGTCCCAGGCGCCATGGGGCTGGTTGCTTAAGTCCAGTACAATTACCTGGGTATTTTCCACCCCAAGCTCCACACCGAGGGCCAGGGTGTTTTGGCTACAAACCTCGAGCTGGGTTCCAGGCCGTCCCAAGCCGACACTTCGCGGATGCCCCTCATTCAAAAGCCCCTCTTCGATAAGTTCCTGTACCAGCGAAGAGACGGTGCTCTTGGTGAGGCCCACCGTACGGGCCAGCGCGGCGCGGCTGGTTGGGCCGTTGCGTCGAAGTGCCTCCAGAATCCGGCGGCGGTTTTGCCGTTTGATGCTTTGCTGGTCAAGGGGCGTTGAGCGGGCCACGGCACGTCTCCTAAAACACACCGGTATTTAGTAAGTTTAGCGAACGAACTATATACCTGCGGGCAAGGTTTTGTCAACTTCCCCAGCTTGCGCTTAATCAGCGCGTCGAGCGCGGTGGCGCTGATGTAGTGCTACTACCTGTAGGTGAAATTGCGGTTTTTGCGGTTTACCCTGATGCAAAAACCGGAAGCGAGCGGAAACTTCCGACCAGTACGCGGATGTAAGCGGGGGCTAAGTGACATAAAGTGGGCTGGAGTGGTCGTAGGTGGCGCGACGACCTAAAGGTGAAATCCGACGATCTAATTGTGAAATTGAGCAAATGATGAGAGCCCCCGGCACCCGAGGGGGCTCTCGACTAAGGAGCTTACTTCACGACCCAGGTCTTAGAGCCTAGTGTCGTCTCGATCGTTAGATACAGGTTCTTAGCTCCGGCCTTGACCTGAAAAACCAGATAGCCGCTACGAGTAGCCCCTGGCGGCACGTTGTTCAGGTTGAGCTGGGAAGCTTCGTCGAGGTAGAGGTCGGCGCCGCCGTGCACCTCATAGACCAGGCCGCGATCGTCCTGCAGCTTCCAGGAGACGAAGAACAGCCCGTCTGTCTTATTACTAGTGTTCTGGAGGCTGACAGGGACGAGCACAAAGCTATAGCCGCTATCGGCCCGCAGGCTGAGGAATTCGTTCCCAATCACGCTGCGTGAAACGACAGGTCGCTTGCCGGCGGTGACGTTCCAGATCCCCACCTTCGCGGTGGTGCCGCCCTTGAGCGCCGAGGGAGCTGCCTGGACCAACGCAAGGAGGAGGGCAAGAGGTAGGAACAGGAGTCGCTTCATGATTTTTACCTCCATTCCAGATCATATCTAGTCCAAGGACCGGGCGTGGTTCATTTGCCCGGTCCTTAATCTTTCTCGGGGGTATCGGCAATTGGGCAGGAGGGTATCGGCAATCGGGTTTAAGGCGATGGCTAACCTAATCTTGCTCTGTAACCTGCAAAAGCGCTTACGGTGGGTATCGGCAATTGAGTCGGGGTATCGGCAATTGAATTTATGCAAGCGCAGGGGCAGCTAGAGCTACATCCTCTTAACTTAAGTCTTTCGGCGGTCTCCTCCGCGCCTCGACCACGGGCCCGATGATCCGGTCCACCTCTTCGAACGGAATGGCGGTGGGGCCGTTAGAGGTTAGGGGGTTGGCGGAGACCAGATAGCTCCCGGTACGCTCGATCTTGAGCAGTTTGCAGACGTACGTGCCGTCCTTGAGCTGGGCGACCACGGGCCAGTTGGGGCGGCCGTTGAAACTCTGGTCGACCAGGATGATGTCGCCGTGGCAGATGGGAAAGCGACCCGCGCACCCGCTGTCGCCGAACACCCGGAAGGCCACGAGGTTGCGGCCCCGGGCCAGCTCGGGTTCGACGTAGATGCCGTCCTCCTCGGTGAGCTGGCCGGGGCCCGCACCCACCCAGCCAACCAGCGGCACCTTGGGCCGAATCAGCTCGAGCTTGTTCTCGCTTTCGTAGTACCGCTCGATCAGGTCGGTGAGGGGGCGGCCCAGGGCCAGCGCGAGGCGCTCCAGAGTTTTTAAATCCGTCTTCATCCAACTGCCCGTGGGGCTCTGCCGGCCCCGGCGCAGGTTGGACAGGGTGCTCCGGCCGATGCCGTGTTTGTCGGCAAACTCGTTGTAGGAGCGGAGCCCCTGCTCCTGAATCGCCTGGTCGATCCACTCGTTGAAGGGCCCATTGAGTTCTGGGTAGAGCCTCGGCCGTCCCCCTTTGTTTCTGTTCTCTCCCACAATCCCTCCTATCAAAATTCCTTGACAAGGGTATTCGCTATTGAGCATACTAGTATTCGCGTATGCGAACAGCCGAACCTACACCATTCGCCAGGGAGGTTCACTACCTGATGCGTCGGCAAGGGCTCAAACCGGCCGAGGTAGCCCGTAGAGCTGGGTTGGCTCCCTCCTATGTGTCGGAGATCCTCAGCGGGACGAAAGGCAAGCGGCCCTCCGGTCGGGTCATCTCCGCCCTGGCGCGGGCGCTGGGGGTTAACGGGGAGCGCCTCCTGGACCCCCGGCGCTATCAGCACGCTGTTCACGAAAGGGAATAGGTCATGCCGATCTGGAGTGACACAAGGAAGCGCGCTCTCTACTCAACCCGGGAAGTCGCCCAGGCGTGGTGCAAGTCTGATCGCACGGTTCGCCTCTGGGCATCCAGGCCGGGGGTGTTCACCGAGGTGATCGCTGAGGTTCGGCCCGACGGGGGCAGCGGGAAGGGCGGGCTCTACTTCGACGTGGACTCCCTCATTCCGGTCTTCGGCCACCCGGTCAATCCTCTCCCCAAGGCCGAAGCCCCGGCCCCTGTGAACGCAGCCCCGCTGGTCGCCGCGGCTCCGCCGCTCGAGCCTTACGCCCCCCGCCCCCTAACCCCCCTGCCCGACCTGCGCCAAGCCAACCCCGAGGAGCTGGCCTGGGCCACCCGTGTGGACACCCTGGCCCGCGAGCTGGTCGCGGTGCCGCGCGGCGGGGGGCGGCTTCAGCGGCTCCAGGCTTTCGCCAAGCAGGAGGGGGTCACGCTTAAAACGGCGTACCAATGGCTCGCCGATCTGGAGCGGAACGGCGTGCTGGGCCTGGTCAAGCTCAAACGGGCTGACGCCGGGAAGAGCCTGATCCCCCCGGAGACGGAGAGCGTGCTGATGAGCCTCTGGCTCCACCACCCCAACGCCTCCGCCGGGCGCATCCGCCGCCTGCTGGAGCTCGGAGCGCCCGAACTCCTGACCTACCGCCACGGCAGCGGGCGCCGCACCCTGTCCGAGCGTGGCATCCGCGACGTGCGCCGCCGCATGGAGGCCGACCCCCGGATGCGGGTGGCGCTGATGGACGAAGACCAGCGCCGGGAGTTTTTGCGCACCTGGGCCGGGCGGGTCGTCGCGGAGCACGCGAACGACCTGTGGGAGGTGGACTTCACCCGCTGCGACGTCTTCGTCTTCGACCCGCAGGAGTACTGGCGCACCGGCAAGCTCACCCCCTACCGCCTGCGCATCCACGCCGCCCTCGACGTGGCCAGCGGGTGCGTGCCGGCGATGGTCCACTCGCGGCTGGAGAGCCAGCAGCCCACCAGCCGCATGTTCACCTTGGCCATGCTGCCCAAGCCGGAGGTCAACAACTGGCACCTGCGCTGGCCGATCTGGGGCCGGCCACGCCGGGTTTACAGCGACAACGGCAAGGTGTACCTGTCGGAGACCACGCTCCGGGGGCTGAATGCCCTGCAGATCGAGCACGTGCGCTCACGGGCCTGGGTCAGCCATACCCGCGGGGCGATCGAGCGGTTTTTCGAGACCTTCCACCAGGGCTTCGAGCGGGCACTGCCCGGCTACGCCGGGGAAGACGCCAGCCGCCGCAGCAGTTGGGAGCTGGAGCGGTTAACGCGGAACACGCTTCGCTGGCTCGAAGCCGGAGCCCCCGCCGACCAGGACCCGGGCCCCGACCGGCTGCTGAGCGAGGCCGAGTATATGCAGCAGGCCCTGCTGTGGCTGACGATGGACTACCACAAACAGGCCCTTCCCGGCGGCAAGTCCCGGGAGGAGCTGTGGCGGCAGAGCGTGCCCCAGAGCAGCCTGGTGCAGTTCAGCCTGATCGACCTCTTCAAGATCTTCAGCACGGCCACTGAGCGCACGGTGGCCGGGAACGGGACGATCCGCTACAACAACGTAAGCAACCCACAGCTAAAGCAGTGGGCTTTCAGGGACAGAACCATGCATAGCACGATTCGCTTCCCCCAAGTACGGCTGGCTTACGGCAGCCCAGCCCCGAACGCTGAGGTTCAGGGCTGCGACCTTGTCCGCGTGGTCAGCGAACCCGCAGACTCGGCATTGGAACGTGCTCTGGGTTGGCCTATTGGCCCGCTCGGTGTGTCCACAGCGCGGGCATTCCCGAGAGCTATTTCTGGGGTCAACGAACACCACCCTGACCCCGCCCCAGGCGTAGACGCGGGCATAGGAAGCCAGCACCGTGGCCCACTCCTCCTCGCCGAAGAGGAAAATCCCCCGCCGGCCGGTGCTCCCCGAAGTGGCACAGACCCGGTAGCGCCCCAGAAAACGCTCGTCGCCCCGGAGGGTCTTCAGGTGGGCCTCCACCTCCTCCAGGCGCACGGCCGGGTCGGTCACGAGCTCGTCGAAGCGCTCCATCAGCAGCGCCTTGGTGAGTACGGGGAGCTCGGGCAGCGGGCGGGCCTCGAGGCCCCGGTGGAACCACTGGTAGAAGGGCGAACGCGCGTAGGCGTGGCGGCGCAGGGCCTCGAGGCCCTGCGCCTGGTGGGCCAGGAGGCGCTCGCGGCTCCAACGGTCGTGTTGCCGCAGCCGCCAGCGCTCGAGCAGCACCCGGACAAGCAGCGAGGCGTTCATGGGGCACCTTTGCAACCCTGCAGGCGGAGGGCCAGCCTACACCTCCGGCCCGACCGTCCCGAGGAAGTCGCCCGCGGCGACCAGCAGCCCCCCCTCCGACCGCAGGGGTAGCTGGGGCAGGGGCCGGGGCGGGGGGAGCGCGACCACTCTGGCCTGCTGCCGGGGGTCGTACTGCCCGCCGTGGCAGGGGCACAGCAGCACCTGCCGCGCCGCGACCCACTGGCTCACGACGCAGCCCAGGTGGGTGCAGACGGCCGAATAGGCGACGGCCCCCTCGGCCGCGTGGCCCCGGCTGGCCTCGTCGAGTTCCTCGGGCCGGAAGCGCAGGAGGAGGACCGCGTTCTTGGCCTCGCCGTCCTTGACCACCCCGGTGGCGGGGTCGAGCGGGTAGGCCAGGACGGGCGGGCCGCCGAGGGGGAGGTCTGAAGGGGTGATCACGGCCCCCTTGCCGCTCCCGGTGGCCCGGACGAAGCGGTCCCCCACCTCGAGGGGTTGGGTCTGGGGGGTCAGGGTCTTCACGGGGATGAGCCCCCTCCCCGCGTACAGCGCCGAGGCGAGGGCCACCCCGGCGCCGACCCCGACCGCCGCGCGGAGCACGGCGCGCCGCTGGACGTGCTGGGCTTTTTTCGAGGATTCCATGGCTCACCTCCGCTGCCGGGGAAGGGGGGCTAAGGCCGGACCTCGAGCACCCCCATCATCCCCCGGTCCTCGTGCTCGACGAGGTGGCAGTGGTAGACGGTGACCCCGCTGAAGTCGCGCAGGGGCACCGCGATCCGTACGGTCTCGTTCTTGCGCAGGTTCACGGTGTCCTTCCAGGCCCGGTAGGGCGCCGGCTTGCCGCCCCGCGAGAGCACCTGGAAGGGGTAGGTGTGCAGGTGGAAGGGGTGGTCCATGTCGGTCTTGTTGACGAGCTCCCAGACCTCGAGCGTCCCCAGCTTGGCCCGGACGTCCACCCGGCCGGGGTCAAACATCCGGTCGTTGATGAAGAACTCGGCCTGCATCATGCGCTCGCCCAGTACCAGGCGGCGGGTGGCGGCGGCCCTGGCGGGCTCGAGCCGTTCGACGGGGGCCAGCGAGGCGGGCAGGGGCAGGGGCTTGGGGCTGGCCGGGGCCACGACGGTGAGCAGGGTCTCGAGGCGGGTGGCTCCCATGCCCATCATGGAGCCCATCATCCCCGTGTCGCCCATGCCCCCCATGCCGCCGTGGTCCATCATCCCCATCCCTTGGCCCATCCCCTGGCCCATGCCCTGGTCGCCCATCATGCCGTTCATGCCGCCGTGCATCATCATCGCGCCGCGGTCGTAGGGGAGGGCCTGCAGCCGGTAGTTGCCGGGCCGGCTCAGGCGCACGAGCACCTCGGCCCGCTCGCCGGGGGCCAGCAGGAGCTCGGTGAGCTCGACGGGCTTCTCGAGGAAGCCGCCGTCGGTGGCGATGAGGTAGAGGGGATGGTTTTCCAACGCCAGCCGGTAGTAGCGGGCGTTGCTGGCGTTCAGGAGCCGCAGGCGCAGGGTGGCTTTCTGAGCACGCAGGGTCGGGCGCACGGCGGCGTTGACGGTGAGCAGGTTGCCCTCCCGGCCGTTCATCCAGTCCATTTGTGTCCAGGCCGGGATCCGGTCGCCGGAGAAAGCCCAGTCCTTGAGCACCAAGAAGTGTTCCTCGGCCCCCTTCAACTCGGGCAGGGCGTCGAGCGGCCCCTCCACCACCAGCAGGCCCGCCAGCCCCGCGTAGAGCTGTGGGGCCACCCGGCCGTGGACGTGGGGGTGGTACCAGTAAGTCCCCGCCGAGCCCTTGGGGATCGTGAACTCATAAAGGCGGCTCTCGCCGGGCTGGACCAGGGCCAGCGGGTCGTCCACGCTGGCGGGCACGTGCAAGCCGTGCAGGTGCAGGTTGGTGGCCTCGGGAAGGTTGTTGGTGAAGTTCAGCCGCACCGTCTCGCCCTCGCGCACCCGCAGGGTAGGGCCGGGGAAGCCGCCGTAGGTCATCAGCCGGGCGGGCTTGCCGCTCAGGGTCAGGTTGCTCTGCCGGGCGGTGATCTGGGCCTCCACCACGCCATCGGCCCGGAGCACCTCGAGCGTGCGGGGCTGGGGAAAGGGGCTTTGAGCAAAGGCGGGGAGCCTCGAGAGCCCGTAGCTGCTCGCCAGGCCCAGGGCTCCGTACTTCAACAGTTCGCGTCGGTTCATAACGCCTCCTGCTTTAGCCTGCGCGTGGAGTGTTAAGCCTGTGCAAAGGGCAACCCCCGGCCGTGGCCGGGGGCTCGAGGGGGCGGGCATCAGGCGGCCTGGGCCATGCGGCGGCACTCCTGGGCGCAGCGGCGGCAGGCGTCGGCACAGGCCCTCATCGCGCCGTCGGGGTCATCGATGGCCTCGCAGCTCTGGGCGCACGCCTCGCAGACCTCGGCACAGGCCCGGCAGACCTGGGCGTGGAGCCGCGAGCCCCGCAGCATGAAGTCCTTGGCCGTCTCGCAAATCTGTACACAGTCCATCATAATGGTCATGTGGGCGGGCTCGACGTGCTGGCCGCCGTGCTGCAGGCAGTGTTGAACGGTGGTGAGGCATACGTCGTGGCACTCCCCGCAGGCCTCGATGCAAGCCTGCATGGCGGGGCTCATGCCGGTGGTGCCGTGGGTGTGGTGCTGGCTGCTGTGCTGCATGGCTGGACCTCCTGAAATTCGGCCTTTCGGCCCTGATCCGGCTGGCAATTCCGGACGACGAGAGGCAGAGTTAAAGCTCGAGCCGGCGGGTCGAAGGAGGTTCAACTTTAGCCCCCCCGCCTGAAGTTGCCTTGAGTGCCGGCTGAAACTACCGGGTTTACAAAGGCTTAACACCAAGGCATTAGCCTCTGTCGGAGAGGAAGCTTATGACCCATCAACCCGACCGAAGACGAGCGCTGAAGATGCTCGGCGGCCTCGCCCTGGGCCTGGCCGGCGGAGCCCTGGCGCAGCAGGGGAGTGCCCTGAAGGGCCTCGAGGCCACCCTCTACAAGTCGCCCACCTGCGGCTGCTGCGGGGAGTACGTGAAGTTCCTCCAGGCGCAGGGCGCCCTGGTGAAGGTGGTGCTGCAGGACGACCTCAGCCCCCTCAAGCGCCGCTACGGGATCCCGCCCGAGGCCCAGAGCTGCCACACCATGCGCCTCGCGGGCTACACGGTGGAGGGGCACGTCCCGCTGGCCGCCCTCCAGAAGCTGCTGCGCGAGCGACCCAGGATCGACGGGATCGCCCTGCCGGGCATGCCCTCGGGCACGCCGGGGATGCCCGGCCCCAAGACCCAGCCCTACCGGGTGCTGGCCCTCGTCAAAGGGCGGCTCGAGCCCTTCGTGACGCTTTAGGGCGCCCCTTCCCACCGGATCAGGCGCAGCGCGAGGAAGAGCGCGACAGGGCTCAGGACCGGGCTGGCGGCAGCGTGAACCAGAAGGTGCTGCCGCGCCCGACCTCGCTCTCGAGGCCCATGTTGCCCCCCATGGCCTCGACCAGGCCCCGCGCGACCGTGAGGCCCACCCCGCTCCCGCCGTCCTGGCGGCTGCGGGCCGAGTCCACGCGGTAGAAGCGCTCGAAGACCCGCGCCTGGTGCTCGGGGGGTATGCCAGGGCCGGTGTCGCGCACGCTGAAGCGCACCCCGCCCCGCGCCGGCTCGGCCTTCAGCCCCACCTCCCCGCCGGGCGGGGTGTGGCGCAGGGCGTTGGCGAGCAGGTTGGAGAGCACCTGCTGCAGGCGCTCGGGATCGCCCCACACCGCCGGCAGCGGCCCACAGGGCTCGAGCCGCAGGGCCACCCCCTGTTCCGCGAACACCAGCTCGAAGCGTTCGGCCGCCCGCCTCAGGGCCGCGGCGGGGTCGAGCGCCTGCGGGCGAATCTCCACCGCTCTCGCCTCGACCCTCGAGACCAGCGACAAATCCTCGACCAGGCGACGCATGGCCCGCACCTCGTGGCTGATGCGCCCGGCGGCCTGCTCGGGCGGTAGCACCCCGTCGGCCAGGGCCTCGGCGTAGCCCTGCAGCCCGGCCAGGGGCGTGCGCAGCTCGTGGGCGACGGAGCCGATGAGCTCGACGCGGCTCTGCTCGACCCTCTCCAGCGCCTCGGCCATGCGGTTGAAGTCCTGGGCGAGAGAGGCCAGCTCGTCGCGGCCGTGCACCGGCAGGCGGTCGTGGTAGTGCCCCTGCGCGATGCTACGGCTGCCATGGGCCAGCAGCCGCACCCCCTGGCTGACCCGCCTCGAGACCACCCAGGCCGTGCCCGCCGCCAGCAGCCCGGCCAGCGGCAGCGAGGCCAGCCAGGCGGCGGTGAGGGTCGAGCGCAGGCCGCGCTCGAGGTCGGCGTGCAGCTCGTGGCCCTGCGGCCCGATGGCCGCCACCATCTGCTCGATGTGGCTCTGGTAAAAGCGCGGGGCCAGCCACTCCGCGAAGCCCAGCAAGGCCACCAGCGCCACCAGCGCCGCCAGCAGGTGGGTCAGGAACAGCCGCGTGAACATTATTCCTCCCGGAAGCGGTAGCCCACCCCGCGCACCGTCTCGATGTAGCGGGGGTTGTCGCTGTCCTCGCCCAGCTTCCGGCGCAGGCCCGCGATGTGCACGTCCACCACGCGATCTACGCCGGGGAAGTCCCCGCCCCACACCCGCTCGAGCAGCCGCGCCCGGCTCCACACCAGCCCGGGGTGCTGGGCCAGGGTGAGCAGCAGGTCGAACTCCAGCCGCGACAGCGGTAGGGGAGCCCCGTTCAGCAGGGCTACGCGCTCGGCGGGCTTGAGGGTGAGGGCCCCGAAGGCGAGTTCGTCGCGCAGCCCCCGGCGTCGCAACAGCGCCCGCACCCGTGCCACTACCTCGCGCGGGCTGAAAGGCTTGGTCACGTAGTCGTCGGCGCCGAGATCGAGGCCCTCGATGCGCTCCTCCTCCTCGCCCTTGGCGGTGAGCATCAGGACGAGGAGGTCGGGGTAGTCCCGCCGCGCCTCCCGGGCCACCTCGAGCCCGCCCACCTTCGGCAGCATCAGGTCCAGGATCAGCAGGTCGGCCGCGCCCAGCCGGGCCAGCGCCTCGGCCCCGTCGCGCGCCTCCACCACCTCGTGCCCCTCCTGGCGCAGGTAGGCCCCCAGCACCTCGTGGATGGAAGGGTCGTCATCGACCAGCAGCACTCGAGCCATACTCACCCCCAGCTTACGCATGCCGTGCGGCCGGTGACCAAGAGCTAGTGACGTGTGGGAGTATCCCCCCTAGCCCCCCTTGCTAAGGGGGGTGGAGAAGTAGCGTCTTGCGGCTTGCGTATTGCGTACGACGTACGACCCGCGCTCAGCTATCAGCTATCAGCGTCGAACATTCAGCGTCTAGCGCACCGGGTTCTCCGGCCCCCGGCCCCGGTAGGCGTCGATGAAGGCGGCAGCCGCGGCGGCGTCCCAGCGCTCCAGCCGCAGCAGCTTGGTCCAGGCGGTGAGCTCGACGGTCTGGCCCAGACCCGCCTTGGGCACCACCACCAGCCCGTCCCACTGGCCCCGGTAGCGGCCGGCCCAGACCCGCAGGGTCTTGAGCACTTCCTCCCCGGGCTGGTCGTAGTAGATCACGACGTTGCCGTGCTCGAGCGCGTGCACCAGCTTTTCCCGGGGCTCGCCGCGGGTGTAGAAGCCCGGCTCACTCCAGTTGTACCAGTGCGTCCCCGAGGTGGGCGGGTCGGTGGCGTAGCTCAGCGAGGCGCCGATGTTGGCGTGGCTGCGCCCGTAGTCCGGGTGGTTCTGCACCTGCGTGAGGGCCGGCTTGCCCTCCTCGATGAGGCTCTCGAGGCTGGGCACCCCCTGCTGGCCCTGCCAGCGCAGGAAGCCCCAGACCGCCACCGCCAGCACGAGAACGCCGCCGATGACCCAGGGCCAGGGGCTGGGCTTGGGCTTGGACGAATACTTCAAGGCCTGTTTCCGTGCGCTCTTTCCCATAGACCCTACCAAGCTACCGCATTCGGGGTGAGGGCAATTGGGATTTCAGGTTGACTTCCAGACTTGACCGTTATTCAGGGTTGAGGCTAGATAGAGGCATGAACTTACGCGAAGCCTTAGCCTCATTGGACGATCCACGCTACCAGAACCGGCGCTATCCGCTGTGGGGGGTGGTGGCATTGGTGCTGGTGGCCTTTGTGTGCCGGGTGGACTCCCTGCGGGGTGTGGCCCGCTTTGCCCAAGCCAATCCCTTCCTGTGTAAGCCCCTGGGCTTGCGCAAGGCCCCAGGACGCAGCTCAATCGCCCAGCTCATCCGCCGCTTGGACCCGCAAGCGCTGGGTTCAGCCCTGCAACAGGTCTTTCCCGAACTCCCCCTTCCCGCCTCTTTCCCTACCTCTACCGCTACTACCTCTGCCCTGGTCGCGGATGGCAAGGTCTTGCGGGGGAGTGCTAAAGGCGAGAGCCCGGTGGTGCGGGTGGTGGAGCTGTGGTGTGAGCAAGCCCGCCACAGCCTGGCCCAGGCCCAAGTCGGTGGGCGGGAGGATGAGGCCTTGCTGGGTCTGCTGGAGCGCATGGGGCTGGAGGGTTTAGCCGGTCGGGTGGTGGTGGCCGACGCGGGCTTCCTCTACCCCCGGGTGGCCGAAGCCATCCGGGCTAGAGCCTGCTAACTAGCTGTTCGTAAAAGCTCCACAGTTTTCGCCGTCATCAGAATCGAGAAAGCCAACCAGTGCC
>FWPV01002361.1_pt1 | contig 46842 bp, 46 predicted proteins | sample 2228371 | NCBI WGS metagenome assembly FWPV01 (sample SAMEA103939776, study PRJEB20133) | metagenome | reverse complement strand
TGCCCGAGGCCGAGGAGGTCGAGATCGACATCCCAGCGGCCGACATCCGCATCGACACGATGCGCGCCAGCGGCGCGGGCGGGCAGCACGTGAACACCACCGACTCGGCCGTGCGGATCACGCATATCCCGACGGGGATCGTCGTGACCTCTTCCGAGAAGTCCCAGCACCAGAACCGTGCCATCGCCATGGCGGTGCTGCGCGCGCGGCTATACGACCTCGAACGCCAGAAGGCGGAGGACGCGCGGGCCGCGAACCGCAAGGCGCAGGTCGGCACCGGCGACCGGTCGGAACGCATCCGCACCTACAACTTCCCGCAAGGACGGATGACCGACCATCGGATCAACCTGACGCTCTACCGGCTCGATTCGATCATGCAGGGCGACCTCGATGAGGTGATCGACGCGCTGGTTGCCGCCGACCAGGCCGCGCGGCTGGCCGAGATGGAGGCATGACCGGCGCCGAGGCCCTGGCCCTGGCCGTGGCCCGCCTGCGTGCGGCGGGTGTCGAGGATCCCCAGCGTGATGCGCGGCGCCTTCTGGCGCATGCCATGGGGACAAGTGTCGACCGGCTGACGCTGTCGCTGCGCGATTCCCTTGACCCCGGCGCGGCAGAACGGTTCGAAACGTGCGTTGCAGCCCGCGAAAGCCGCAGGCCGGTCGCCCAGATCATCGGCCGGCGCGACTTCTGGGGGCGAGAGTTCCTCGTGACGCCCGACGTGCTTGACCCCCGCGCGGACACCGAGACCGTGGTCGAGCTTGCGCTGGCCGAACCCTTCGACCGCGTGCTCGACCTGGGCACCGGGTCCGGGGCGATCCTTCTGTCGCTGCTGGCGGAGCGGCCGCAGGCGAGGGGGCTTGGCACGGACGTGTCGGACGCGGCGCTCGAGGTCGCCCGGACGAACGCGCGCCGACTTGGAGTGGGCGAAAGGGCCGAGTTCCGACAGGCGGACTGGTTCGACGGGGTCGAGGGCGATTTCGACCTGATCGTGTCGAATCCGCCCTACATCGCGGCGGACGAGATGGCCGAGCTCGCGCCCGAGGTGCGCCGGTGGGAGCCGCGCGGCGCCCTGACCGACGGGGGAGACGGACTGTCGGCCTATCGCGCGATCGCGGCGGGGGCCGCGTCACACCTCTGCGCCGGAGGCAGGCTGATCGTCGAGACCGGGTGGCGGCAAGGCCCCGCAGTTGGAACCATCTTCCGAGCCGCAGGTCTTGAAGATGTGACCTGTCACCCCGATCTAGAGGGCAGGCACAGGGCCGTCACCGCGCGCAAGCCGTGACTTTTGCGCAAGCCGGTGCGCCGAGCAGGCGAGAACCCCGATTTTCTGCTTGTTTCGCGTCGCTCCATGTGCTTTTGAGGCAATGCAAGTGGCGGGTGCCCCCGGGGCAGCTCCCTTGTTCGCAAGCCAACCACGGAACGTTCTTCGCGGATCACGGTCGCGCCACAGGGGCGCAACGCGAAGCCGGGCAGCGACCCGAAAAAGGCTGGACAACAGACCACATGAGATCATCCAAATCCCGTTCGCGTTCGAAGCAGAACCGACAGCGCTCGCCACTTGGCAACATCGTCAACCGCGTGTTCGACTCCTCGGGTCCCGAGGGCAAGGTTCGCGGCACCCCCCAGCAGATCATCGACAAGTATCTCACGCTCGCCCGTGATGCGCAGCTGTCGAACGACCGCGTCGCGGCCGAGAATTTCCTGCAGCATGCCGAGCACTACGCCCGCATGCTGAGCGAAGCGCAGCGCGAGATGGAGGCGATGCGCCAGCAGCAAGGCGGCGGCGAGCAACGTGGCGGCGAAGGGGATGACCAGCGCGGCGAAGAGGCTCGGGACGACCGGCAGGACCGTCGGGAAGACCGGCGCGAGGATCGCCGGGACGGCCGGCGCGACGACCGTCAGGACCGGCCAGAACAGCGTCAGGAGCGCCGAGAAGACAGGCGCGATGCACGTCGGGGCGATGGCGCTGCACAGGCACCGGCAGGCGAGGTGTTCGACATCGACGCGGAAGAAGAGTCGGGGCTGGTCGAGACGCCAGAGATGCGCGGGGCTGCGGAGCCCGTTGAGCCTGCCGGCCAGGCGCAGTCGGAGGAAGGGCAGGACGACCGGCGCCGTCCGCGCCGCGGCCGCAAGCCGAAGGCAGCCGCCGCGGACATCCCACCTGAAGCCGCGGAATAGAATGCGCCCCTTTCCCAGGGGGAGTGCGGGGGCCTCTCTGGCCCCCGTTTTCGTTCAGCCGGCAGCCACCTGCCGCGCGAGGGCGCAGAACCCCTCGACCGGGATCTCCTCGGCCCGTGCAGTCGGGTCCAGACCGGCGGAGCGAATCCTGTCCTCGATATCCGTAGCGAGCCCGCGCAGACTGGCGCGGAGCATCTTGCGCCGCTGGTTGAAGGCGGCCGCGACCGTTCTCGACAGCACGGCCGGATCCGCAGGGAAGCGTGGTTCGGGCAGGGCGGTCAGGTGGACCACGGCCGAGCTGACCTTGGGCGGCGGGGTGAAGGCTTCGGGTGGCAGGGTCAGGACGATGCGCGCGTCGCAGCGCCATTGGGCCAGGACCGCAAGCCGTCCATAGGCCTTTGAGCCCGGCCGCGCGACGATTCGGTCGGCAACCTCGCGCTGGAACATGAGCGTCAGGCTTTCCCAGAACGGCGGCCAGACGGGCGGCGTCAGCCAGCGCACGAGGAGCTCGGTCCCGACGTTGTAGGGGAGGTTGGCCACGATCCGTATCGGCGGGTGCAGAAGCGCGCCCGGGTCGATGTCGAGGGCGTCCGCGTTCACGACTTCGAGCCGTCCGGGATAGGCCGCCGCGATCTCGGCCAGCGCGGGCAGGCAGCGGGCGTCCTTTTCGACCGCGACGACGCGGCGCGCGCCCTCGGCCAGCAGGCCACGGGTCAGGCCGCCGGGGCCGGGGCCGACTTCCAGCACGTCGACGTCTGACAGGTCGCCTGCGGCCCTTGCGATGCGCGCGGTCAGGTTGAGGTCGAGGAGGAAGTTCTGCCCAAGTGCCTTCTTCGCGCTGAGCCCGTGAGTCGCGATGACCTCGCGCAGTGGGGGAAGGCCGTCAATCGCGGGCATGGGTGCGCCCGATGGCTGTCGGGGGCAGGGGGGCTGTCTGCCCCCCGTCCCCGCCAAAGCGGGGACTCCCCCCGACGGTATTTGGAACACGGGGAAGAATCATGCCCCGGCGCGCCTTTCGGCCATCTCGCGCGCGAGCCGCAGTGCTGCGATCAGACTTGTGGGGTCGGCCTTGCCCTGCCCGGCGATATCGTAGGCGGTGCCGTGGTCGGGCGAGGTGCGCACGAAGGGCAGGCCGAGCGTGACGTTGACGCCGCCCGCGAAGTCGATCGTCTTGATCGGGATCAGCGCCTGGTCGTGATACATGCAGACGGCGGCATCGTAGCGCGCGCGCGCGGCCTCGTGGAACAGCGTGTCGGCGGAATGCGGACCGGTCAGGGCCAGCCCCTCGGCGCGCAGGGCGTCGAGGACCGGGCCGATCAGTTCGATCTCCTCCCGTCCCATCGCGCCACCCTCGCCGGCGTGGGGATTGAGGCCTGCGACGGCAATGCGGGGGGACGGCAGGCCGAAGTCGGTGCGCAGCGCGGCATGCGTGATCCGCAGCGTGTCGGCCAGAAGGTCGGGGGTCAGCGCGCGGGGAACCTCGGACAGCGGGATATGGATCGTCGCGGGGACGACACGCAGAAGCGGCGAGGCGAGCATCATGACCACGCGTCCTGCGCCGGCGAGGTGGGCCAGACACTCGGTATGGCCCGGGAAGGCGAAACCCGCTCCGTCGATCAGTGCCTTCTTGTGGATCGGCGCGGTGCAGAGCGCCGTTGCCGCGCCCGTCGTGACGAGGTCGACGCCGCGGCGGATCGCCTCGACCACGAGGGGGGCGTTGGCGGGCTCGGGGCGACCGGGTGTTGCGGGGGCGGGGAAGTCGAGCGCGAGGACCGGCAGGCCGAGGGTGGCGGCCGCGGTCGCCTCGGACGGGTCGGCGATGGCCGCCACAGGCGTGCCAGGGGGCAGGTGGCGGGGGTCGCCCAGCCAGGCGAAGGGCAGATCGCCGCCCAGCGTGGCCCAGGCGCGTGCAGCGATCTCGGGTCCGATCCCGGAGGGGTCGCCGCAGGTCAGGAGCGGGACGCCCGCCACGATGCTCACCGGTAGCGGATCGTCGCGTCGGCCTTGAGCTCGGCCAGGTAGCCGTCGGCATAGGCAGTCAGGCGCTGGCCGAAGAGCTGGTTGCGGATCTGTTCGCGCGACGGGCCCGCAGTCTCGGGCTGGGCTTCACCCTCGGCGGTCTCAGTGACCTCGCCCTCGGGACCCTCAGGCGTCGGAAGCTCGTAGGTCCGGGCACAGAGCATCAGCAGCACCGGGCGCCCATTGCGCGAGAAGGTGGTCGAAACCTCGTTGTCATCGAGCGCCGCGAGCTCGGCCGCGACGTCGGCGGGCACCTCGGCGGCTGCGCGCACCTCGCGCACCAGGATTTCCTCTGGCCGGCCGAGGGCCTGGCCGTAGAGGTCGTCGCAGGTGTCGACCTGGGCCTTGACGCGCTCGGCCTCCTCGACGCTGGTTACGGCGTATTCCGCCCAGTCGACCGCCAGGGCTGTGGTTTCGGGCGCGCGGGTCTCTCGCAGGTCGCGGAGATAGAAGAGGATCACGGCATTCGCCGTGGGGAAGGGCTGGCTGACCTGGCCTGGCGCAAGGCCGATGACCTGCGAGGCGATGGCGGGCGGCAGATTGCCCGCCGGGAGCCAGTCGAGCCGGCCGCCCCGCGCGCGGGAGGCGGAGGCCGACCGTGAGCGTGCCTCGGCTGCGAAGGCGTCTTCCGACATGCGTTGGCCCGCGAGCCGCTGCGCAACGCGCTCGGCTTCGGCGCGCCGTTCGGGCGTGTCTGCGGGCAGGACGATCTCCGACAGCAGGACCTGGATGCCCTGATCACGACCGGCAAGAGCGAGGGCGCGGTCGATCTCGTCATCGGTGATCTGAACGCGCGGACCGAACCGGGTGCGGACGACCTCGCGCCACAGCAGGCCGGCCTCGACGAAACTGCGGAAAGTTTCGGGCGCGACCCCACCCTGACCGATGGCTGCGATGAACTCCTCGGTGCTGAGATTGGCGCGTGCGGCAAACTCGGCCATCCCGGCCTCGACCTGCTCGGGCGTGGCGGTGATGCCTGCCGCCTGGGCGGCGTCGTAGCGCAGCCTGTCCTCGATCAGTCGTTCGACGGCGGTCTCCTCCACGTTGCCGGGCTGACGCAGCAGGGTCAGGAACAGCTTGTACTGCTCGATTTCATAGCCGGTGATGACGCGGTCGTTCACATAGACGGCGGGTGCGAACAGGTCGCCCTGCGCCTGCGCCATGGTGGCCGCGGCACCACTGGCCAGAAGAGCCGCAGCAAGAAGGACCTTAAGTCTCGATCTGATCGTCATGCTCATTCCGCCCGTCCCTTGGGCGCCTCAGTAGCTTACGCAGCGGCGTCGGGCAACGCCGCCTTCGCCGCCGGTTCCGAACCCCAGAAGCTCGACCGACAGACCGAAATCGGTCGTGGGCCGAACACTAGTCGAGGATGTGAACCGACGCGAGAGGGAAAGATCGAACGCGACGCATTCGTTCGCATAGCGCAGTCCGAGCCCGGCGCGCGTCGCACGGTCCTGTTGGAGGTCGTAGCGCCAGTCCGTGCGGCCCGTCCAGTTCGCATTGATCCTCCAGCCGGCATCGACGGTCCATTCGGCGACCCTTTCAGGGCGATCCTCGGCCGGTGCTGCTTCGAGCAAGAGAAGCCCGGTCCCGAGGTCGAAGCGCGTGTCTGTGTAGGTCAACCGAAGGTCGCCTTTCGTGACGGACAGGTCGTCGTCGAGCAGCGCGCGGACCGAGAAGCCGAGGCTCATCGGCAGGTCGAAATAAAGTGCGGCAAGCCAGTCCGAGCTTTGCCCGTCGAGACCCGAGCCGCCGGAGAAACCGGTGACCGGGTCTTCCCTCAGCACGCGCCCGACCGTCACGCCCAGCGACCAGCCGCGCGGGTCGATATGCGTCCAGCCCAATCCAACGGCCAGGCGCAAGCCATCCTCGTGACGGTCGGCACCGGGAAAGCGCGACATCGACAGAAGGTTGCCTTCATCGAACTCCGTCAGGGTAGAGTCCTCGTTCGGGACATTGCCTGTGTCTTCGTCGGACCAGCCGAGCGCGACGACGGGTTCCAGCAGCTCGCGCGCGCCCTGCGCGGTGGTCCGCTCGAACGGCCATCGCAGCGTCACCGACGCTTCGGGCGTCAGGCGGACGCGGCTTGCATCATAGGTCGTGTCGTCGCCGATCCCGTAGAAATCCGCGCCGAGGCGCAGGGCGGTCGTGGTTTCGAAGCCGGGCGCGAAGATATCGGTCCGCTCCCACCCGAGCCGAGTTGAGACTCGTGCGACATCCCGGCCCAGCATCTCCAGCGACGAGGTGCGGTACGTCGCCAGTGCGTCGACGCCAAGTGACGCGATGCCACCCAGGGCACCGGGTGTGAAGCGCCGTTCATAGGCGAACGAGCCGACCAGGGTGGGTAGGGTCGAGTCGACCTCTGCTTCGCGGAGGGAGCGGAAGTTGAGGAGCCGGGCCGAAAACGCCTCATCCCGCCGGAACCGCGTCAGTGCGAGAGAGCTCTCCAGCCGGTCCTTGTCGGAATAGCCGTAGTCCAGAAGGTAGGAGTCGTCTGACGTCGCCTCGAGCCCGAAACTCAGCTTGAAATCGCGCGGCAGGTCGAAGCTGCCAGAACCGAAAAGGTAGAAGCGCGTCTCGTCCGGCAGGAGATCGTCCCGTGTGACTGCGCCGGCGAACTCGATTGCGCCTGTGCGGAACGCTTGGCGGTAGCGCAGTTCCAGGGTTGTCGTGCGCGCCGACAGATATGGCCTCAGCGTCACGTCCGCGGACTGGCCCAGCGTCACGAAATAGGGAATCTTGAGTCCCGTTCCCAGCTGGCTCGTGCTGCGCACGGTCGGGAACAGGAAGCCCGTTGCCCGCGTCAGCGTGGGGTCGGGAAAACGCAGACGCGGGATGTAGGCTACCGGCACGTCCAAGACGCGGAACTGGGCGCCCTCGAAATAGACCTGGCGTTCCTGCTGGTCGTGGATCACCCGTCGCGCGCGGATCGACCAGAGCGGCACCGGGTTCTGCGCGCAGACCTGGCAGGAGGACGCCACGACACGGTCAAGCTCGGTGTAGCGACCGCCGACGCGGGCGATTTCGACCGCGGCCAGTTGGAGCTGCTGCGAGAGCACCAGCCGCGCGCTGCTCAGGATGCCATCCTTCAAATCGGCCGACAGGTTGGCAGCGTCAGCGTAAAGAGTCGTCGTCCCGCCGTCCGTCAGGACGATGGGGCCGGTAATGGTCAGTCGGTCGCCCGCACTGTCATAGGTGATTCGCTCTGCTGTGAGCCGCGCGCCGCGATAGAACACCTCCACTCCGCCTTCGGCGACCAGGACGCTGTCGGTCCTGATCTCGACACGGTCAGCAACGAGGGTCGCAGTATCCTGCGCCGCTGCAGTCCACGGACAGGCAAACGCCAGGATGAGGGACAGGACGGCGAGGAGGCGTCTCATCCGTCCTCCAGGTGCAGCAGGAGGCCAAGCGCGGCCAGCGTCCCGGCCAGTGGCGGGCTCCACGCGGCGAGGGCGGCCGGGATCTGCCCGTTGTCGCCCAGGACCTGCGCGAAGTTTCGCAGGAGGAACAGCCCGAACCCCAGCAGAAGCGCGATCAGGACCATTTGCCCCGTCTTGCCCATCCGGCTGTGGCGCATCGTGAAGCTGGCGCCGATCAGCGTCATGGCGACCAGAAGGAGCGGCAGCGCAAGCTCCATGTGCAGCCAGACCCGGTGCTGCACGGCAGAGAAGCCCGCCGCCTCGAGCTGCCTGATGAAGCCGGGAAGTTCCCAGATCGGAACGGCCGACGGGGCGCCGACGCTGTCGCGGATGCGGTCCATCGTCAGGTCAGAGGGCAGCGACATGGAGTCGAGGCGCACCGCCTCCTGTTCGGGGTTGGCGGCGCTCGACAACGGCCAGTCCTTCACACCCGTGAGCTCCCAGGCTCCGGGAACGAGTCGACCCGTCTCGGCCTCGATCCTTCGTGTCGGCGTTCCGTCGGCGCCAAAGGCGATGAAGGTCATGCCGTAGAACCGGCTGCCGTCCGGGGCGGCGCGCGCCGCCCGGATAACGGTCTGCCCGCCCTCGACGCCCTGTCGCAGCCAGAGGCCCTCGGCCGAGACGGAGAGGACGTTCCCGCCGCTTCCGGCATAGCGGGCCGAGGCGATGTCGTATTGCAGCATCGTCGCCGCAACGATCGGGTTCATCGCGGCGACCCCGAGTCCGCCCAGAAGCGCAGCGGTCACGAGCGGGCCTGAAAGCGTTGCCAGCGCAGGCCGTCCCGCGCCGCGAGCGATGACCAACTCGCTCGATCTTGCAAGACCGAGGCAGAGCACGAGCGTGGCCAGAAGGACGACCAGCGGCAGGATCGTGTAGAGCGTTTCCGGCGCAGCGAGGAGCGCGAGCTCCAGCGCCTCGGGGAGGCCGACATCCGAGGTGTCGAACCTGCGAATCTGTTCGATCATCTCGAGCAGAACGACGAAACCCAGGATCGCTCCGAAGACCATTCCGAAGGCGCGCAGGAAGCGTCGCGCAAAATAGAGGTCGAGCGTCATGCCGGCACCGCCCCCCTTGGTCTGCGCCGCGTCCGGCCGGACCAGGCCAGAAGAGCCACCGTCGCGCAGAGCCCCGCCACGATCGGGACATAGGTGAGCGGCAGCAGGCGGTCGTCGGTGAGCACGGCATCGGCCACGGCATTGTCCAGCGCCTGCACGGCGATGAGCAAGGCTATCGCCAGAGCTACCTGGCGCCAGAACCCGAACCGGCTGAACCCGCCCGCCATGATCGCGGCGAAGCCGATCAGCGCGCCGACAAGGCCAAGGAATGGCTGCGCGAAGCGCGAATGCGCCTCGTAGAGCAACACCGACCGTGGCTTTCCGGTCATGGACTGCGTCGCCTCGTCCGCACGCAGCAGGTCGGCCGTCGGCAGCTCTCGCGGGTCGCGCAGGGCCCCGTCCCGGCCGGTGATCAGATCCGCGAGGTCATAGGCGAAATCGGCGAACCGCGTCGTCGACAGGCGACGCGTCTCGGGATCGAGCGTCTGCGCGAGCCCCTCGAACATCACGAGCTTGGGCCCTGCCTCGGTCCGGACCAGAAGGGCGCGGGCCGCGGTGTAGGTCGTTGCCGCCCGTTCGTCGCGATTGTCCGACAGAAGGACACCCTTCAGTTCGCCGGTCTCGGAAATCTCGCGCACATAGACGGTCAGCCCGCGGGCGGGGTGCATGAACCGCCCTTCGACCAGAAAGCGCGCGGTCACGTTCTCGGCAATCGCGGCACGGCGGTCGGTCAGTTCGGCCCGGCTGGCCGGGACGAGCACATGTGCCAGCAGGAACAGGATCGCCGTGACCGCCGCCCCGAAGAACAGGGGCGCGCGCGCCAGCCGGAAGGGCCCCAGACCCGCGGCTTGGGCAACGACCAGTTCGCTCTCCGACAGAAGCCGGTTGGTCACGTAGACCGAGGCCGCGAAGGCCGAAAGCGGCAGCACGACGCGAATCACGTTTGGCAGGGTAAGCGCCGTCAGTTCCAGGAATACGCCTGCCGACTGCCCGTCCGAGATGATCTGGTCGAACAGCGCTACCGCGCGGTTGATCCAGTAGACACCCACGAGGATCAGGGAAAAGAAGCCGAACAGCGTCAGAAACTGTGTCAGCAGGTATCGGTCGAATCTGGTCACCGAACTCCTCGGACAGGGCTGGGCATGCGCGCGACCCTAGACGATGCCGCGTGGCTCGGAAACTCATATCTGGCCATGTCGCGGGGCGCGGGCTAGGGTCGGCCGATCCTCATGGAATGAGCCGAGAGACTTCATGACCCAGCCCGTACCCATTGCCTTCAAGGACGTCGACCTCGACGCAGCCGCGACCCATCCCGGACGGCTCGTCATCTTCGTGTCGGGGCGGGGCACGCTCGATCAGGCGGGGCGGCGACTGAACCGCCTGACGCGCGGTGCGTTGGAACGTTTCGTGGAAAGCAAGGAGTTCGCCAAGCTCAAGGAAGGCGAGGCGACCTTGCTCGCCTTCCCGACAGGCCTGGCGGCAGAGGCATTGCAGGTGGTGCGTCTGGACCGCCGGGCGACTGTCGATGCCGCACGTCGCGCCGGCGCCGCCATCGGCCGCTCATTGGGGGCATCGCCGACGCTTGTCCTTGCCGGCGGAATCGCCCGCGCGGCCGATGTCTCCTACGGCCTCGCGCTGCGCGCCTATCGCTTCACCGAATACCTGACCCGGACGGAGGAACACGAGGACTTCGGCGCGGTGACCTTCATGGTGGCCAAGCCCGAGGAAACCGCAGCCGAGGCCGCCTCGCACGCCGCGCTGGCGGAAGCGGTGTTCTTCACCCGCGACCTGGTCAACGAACCCGCGAACGTGCTGACGACCGACGACTTCGCCGCGCGCCTGGCGGCGATGGGGGAGCTGGGGCTCGAGGTCGAAATCCTGGACGAGGCCGAGCTCAAGATGCTCGGCATGCGCGCGCTTCTGGCCGTGGGTCAGGGGTCCGAAAGCCCCTCCAAGGTCGTCGTCATGCAATGGAAGGGCGGCAAGAAGGACGAGAAGCCGCTCGCGCTGATCGGCAAGGGTGTCGTCTTCGACACCGGCGGCATCTCGATCAAGCCTGCGCAGGGCATGGAAGAGATGACGATGGACATGGGCGGCGCCGGCGTCGTGGCGGGCGTCATGCGCGCGCTTGCGCTGCGCAAGGCGAAGGCGAACGTGGTAGGCCTCGTCGGACTGGTCGAGAACATGCCCGACGGACGCGCGCAGCGCCCGGGCGACATCGTAAGATCGATGAAGGGCGACACGATCGAGGTCATCAACACCGACGCGGAAGGCCGGCTCGTCCTGGCCGATGTCATGTGGTACGCGCAGGAGCGGTTCCAGCCCATGGGCATGATCGACCTCGCCACGCTTACGGGCGCAATCATCATCGCACTCGGCCACGAGAACGCGGGTGTCTTCTCGAACGACGACAAGCTCGCCCAGGCCTTCCTCCGGGCAGCCCATGCCGAAGGCGAGGGCGCCTGGCGGATGCCGATGGGCTCGGGCTACGAACGGCAGCTGAAGTCAAACCTCGCCGACCTCAAGAACGTCGGCGGCCGTCCCGCCGGGGCGGTAACGGCGGCGCAGTTCCTCGCGCGTTTCGTTCGCCCAGAGACGCCTTGGGTCCATCTCGACATCGCCGGGGTCGCGAGCCTTCAGAAGGACAGCGACTTCGCGCCGAAGGGTGCGACGGGCTGGGGGGTGCGCAGTCTCGACCGGCTGATCCGGGACCTCTTCGAACGCTGATGGGCGCGGCCTACTTCTATCAGCTTTCGCGCAAGCCGCTGGAGGCGACGCTCCCGGTTCTGATCGACCGGGCGCTCCAGCAGGGATGGCGCGTGGTCGTGCGTGGGACCGACGCCGCGAGGATGGACTGGCTCGACCAGAAGCTCTGGCAGGGCCCGGAAGACCAGTTCCTGCCCCATGGCCTGGCCGGCGGGGCGCACGACGCGCTTCAGCCCGTGCTTCTCACCACCGCGCACGACGCGCCGAACGGTGCGGCCTGCCTGATGGCGATCGACGGGGCCGAGGTCACGGCGGAGGAGACAGCCGATTTCGAACGCGTCTGCATCCTTTTCGAGGGCGCCGACGAGGCGGCCCTGTCAGGCGCGCGCAGGCAGTGGAAGACCCTCACGTCGGCGGGCGTTCCCGCGCAATACTGGAGCGAGGAGTCCGGCCGCTGGGAAAAGAAGCACGAACGCTGACTTCCCCGTGTCACGAAATACCGCCGCCGGAGGCCCCCGAGCCGAGGGCCGCCCCGGCCCGCAGGCGAGGCGAAAGGCTTGCGCCGCAAGGCGCGCCAGACCCTCAGCGGGTCAGCACGAACCCTCAGCGGGTCAGCACGAGCCTGCCGCCGGAAATCTCGATGCGTGCGAACCGCTCGAGGTAGCTCATGCCCAGAAGCGACCCGTCCATCTCGCCCCCGTTGACCGAGGCGCGGACGCGGGTGTCCTCGTAGGGGCCGAGCCGCAGGCTGTCCAACCGCACGGGAGCGGTCTCCACGGTGCCGTTCGCGGTCAGCGCCCGGCCCGTATAGGCCAGCGCCTCCGGGTCGAGGCCCACGCGTGCGGCGTCTGCGCGGCTCAGCACCACGTCGCTCGCCCCGGTATCCACGACGAAATCCACGGGCGTGCCGTTGACCTCGACCGTCAGGTAGAAATGTCCGTCTGGCTGGCGCGGCACCTCTATCAGGCCGGCGTCGGCCTGCACCATCTGGCGCGGCGCGACGGTCTGACGGATGTCTCCCCACATGCCGTAGCCCGCGACGACGCCAAGGAAGATCAGCGCCCAGATCGCCCCCTGTTGCACCAATTTCGGCAGATCGCGGCGGTTCTGAGCGAAGAAATACCCCGCCACCACCATGCCGAGGAGCACGAGGTAGATCAGGCGTCCGTAGTCGACTTCGGTCATGCGGGCCCTCCGTCTCGGATAGATGGGTGTTCGGAGCGCTTGGGCAATGGCCTCAGACCGGAACCAGGCCGAAGCCCTCCAGCCCATTCAGCACGATCTGCACCGCCAGAGCCGCAAGCAGGATGCCGAACAGCCGCGTCAGCACGTTGATCCCGTTCGCCCCCACAAGCCGGTCCAGCCGCGATCCAAGCAGGAACAGGACCAGCGTGATCGCGACGACTGCCAGCATCACGCCGTGAACGGCCAGAATCCAGGCCCAGCCGCCCCGCGACTCGGTGGCCAGAAGGACCATCGTGGCCATCGCGCCGGGTCCCGCGATCAGAGGCACCGCGATGGGAAAGACCGAGGGGTCGTGCGCGGCGCTGGCCGTGCTGCGGCGTCGCGCGGTGCGCTTCTCGAACAGCATCTCGACCGCGATCAGGAACAGCAGAATCCCGCCCGAGATGCGGAACGCATCGAGCGATATGCCCGCCAGCCGCAGGAGCGTTTCCCCGAAGAGCCCGAAGACCGTCAGCACGGCAGTGGCCACGAGGCAGGCGCGGATCGCTGCTGCGCGCCTCTCGGCCGCCTCCATCCCTTGCGTCAGGGCAACGAAGATGGGTGCGACGGCGATCGGGTCGATGATGACGAAAAGCGTCACGAAGACAGAGGCAAGGAGCGTGAATTCCATCGTCTAACTCTCTGCCTTTTCGAGTTTTTCCTGTGCTTCGAGCCATAGCGCCTCGGCGCGCTGAAGTCCGTCTTCGATCTCGGCGTATTTCCTCTGCCAGACTTCCAGGTCCGTCCGTCGGGCATCGTCATAGAGTGCGGGATCGGCAAGCTTGTCGGCCAACTTCTGGCGCATTTCCTCGATCTTTGCGATTCTTGCCTCGGCCTTGCGGACCTCGGCCCTGAGGGCAAGCACCGCCTCGCGCGAGGGTTTCGCCTGGGCCTGCGACCTTGGCTTTCCGGGCGACGCATCGTTGGTCAGAAGCTGCCGGCGATAGGCGTCGAGGTCGTCCTCGAATGGCGTCACGCGCCCGTCCCTGACCAGCCAGAGCCGGTCTGCGACCAGTCCCAGCAGATGCATGTCGTGGCTGACCAGGATCACCGCGCCGGAGTACTCTGTCAACGCCTCGACCAGCGCCTCGCGGCTTTCCATGTCGAGGTGGTTGGTCGGCTCGTCCAGGATCAGGAGGTGGGGCGCGTCAATGGTGGCCAGAAGCAGCGACAGTCGCGCCCTTTGCCCGCCCGACAGCCGCGCCACAACTGTCTCGGCCTGGTCGGCGGTCAATCCGAACCCCGCAAGCCGCGCCCGGAGCTTCGCAGGCGGCTCGTCGGGGCGCAGGCGACGGACGTGGTCGAGCGGCGTTTCGTCGGCGTGGAGCTCGTCCAGCTGGTGCTGTGCGAAGTAACCGATGCGCAGCCGGGACGACCGGTGGACGCGTCCTTCCATCGCTTCCAGTTTGCCTGCCAGAAGCTTGGAAAGAGTGGATTTTCCTTCGCCATTCCGGCCAAGCAGGGCTATGCGGTCGTCCTGGTCGATTCTGAGCGACAGCCGCTTCAGAACGGGAGTTCCGCCATAGCCCACCGCCGCCCCTTCGAGGCTGACGATAGGCGGCGACAGCTCTTCAGGCTCGGGGAAGGAAAATCGCCGCAATGCGGCCTCCTGCGGGGTGCTGATCGGCTTGAGGCGCGCGATCATCTTCAGCCGCGACTGCGCCTGTGCTGCCTTGGATGCCTTGTAGCGGAAGCGGTCGACAAAGCTTTGCAGGTGGGCAAGTCGCGCCTCCTGCTTCTTTGCCTCGGCCTCGGCGACAGCCAGGCGGGCCGCCCGGGTCTCGGCGAAGGTGTCGTAGCTGCCCTGGTAGAGCGTGAGTCGCCGGTCCTCCAGATGCAGGATCGACCCGACCGCACGGTTCAGAAGCCCGCGGTCATGGCTGATGACGATCACGGTATATGGGTAGTGTGCGAGGTAGTCCTCGAGCCAGAGCGCCCCTTCGAGATCGAGGTAGTTTGTCGGCTCGTCGAGCAGCAGAAGATCGGGTGCCGAAAACAGAACGCCCGCCAAGGCGACGCGCATGCGCCAGCCGCCCGAAAAAGCGGAACATGGCCGCCCCTGGGCTTCAAGATCGAACCCCAAGCCTTTGAGAATACTGGACGCTCGCGCCTCAGCCGACCATGCGTCGATATCCGAAAGGCGCGTCTGAATCTCGGCGATGCGCTGGGGGTCGCGGGCGGTCTCGGCCTCGGCCATGAGCGCGGCGCGTTCGGTGTCGGCGGCGAGCACCGTATCCAGCAGCGAGGTCGAGGACGACGGAACCTCCTGCGCGACGCCGCCGATGCGCGCGCGCTGCGGCAGTTCGATCTCGCCACCGTCCAGCGTGAGTTCGCCCCGGATCAGACGGAACAGCGTCGTCTTGCCGGTGCCGTTCCTGCCGACGAAGCCCACCTTGTGGCCGGCGGGAATCGTGACCGATGTGCCCTCGAACAGGGGGCGCCCTTCGACGGAATAGGAGATGTCGCGGATCCGCAGCATGGCTTCACCTGCCCGATGCGGCTGTCCCCGTCAACGCCCGTGCCGGCCGGGGTTTCCAACCCCTTCGGCCCATGCTAGGGGGGCGCCGCAATTCCAGGGGCGGGCAGGGGCCCGACCCGTATTCCGGAGACCCATCATGGCCATCGAGCGCACCCTTTCGATCATCAAGCCCGACGCGACCAAGCGCAACCTGACCGGCGCTATCAACGCCAAGTTCGAGGCCGCGGGCCTGCGCATCGTCGCGCAGAAGCGCATCCACCTGAGCATCGCGCAGGCGGGCAAGTTCTACGAAGTCCACAAGGACCGTCCGTTCTACGGCGAGCTGTGCGAATTCATGGCCTCGGGCCCCGTCGTCGTCCAGGTGCTGGAGGGCGAAGGTGCCATCGCGAAGAACCGCGAAGTGATGGGCGCCACGAACCCCGCCAACGCGGCGGACGGCACCATCCGCAAGGAGTTCGCCCTGTCGGTCGGCGAGAACTCGGTCCACGGCTCGGACGCGCCGGAAACCGCGGCGCAGGAAATCGCCTTCTTCTTTTCCGAGCTCGAAATCGTCGGCTGAGACCGACGGGGGCGCCGGGTCCCTGGGGGGCCGGCGCCCCTTCTAGCGCCGCTGCGCGTCGCGCAGCACAAAGACACGGATCGCGGAAGCCAGCCCGATGTCGCCCCGTGCCGCGTCGATCTCGGCCGCCAGCGCATTGAGCGGCTGCCCGCGCCGGTCGGCGATCTGGCGGAACGCCTCCCAGAACTCCGGTTCCAGCGAGACGCTGGTGCGGTGCCCGCGCAAGGTCAGCGAATGCTTGGCGGGCCTTTCGCTCATTCCTCGTCGCGCTTGTGCTGGTCCAGCATCCGGCGGGCCTTTTCGCTTTTCGCCGCCTGAAGCACGCGTTCGGCCTTGGTGCGGCCGAACTTGACCGCGTTCGCATCGGCGCGCGTCTTGGCTTCCTCGCGCGCCTTGTCCTTGCGGAAGCGGTTGAGGTTGACCGGACCGTCGCTCATTCCTTGGGTCCGATCATGTCTTCGGGGCGAACGACGCGGTCGAAGGTTTCGCCATCGACGAAGCCGAGGGCGATCGCCTCCTCGCGGAGCGTCGTGCCGTTCTTGTGGGCGGCCTTGGCGACCTTGGTCGCGTTGTCGTAGCCGATGGTGGGCGCAAGCGCGGTGACCAGCATCAGGCTTTCCTTCATCAGCTTGTCGATCCGCGCGACGTTCGCCTGTGTGCCGACAACCATGTTGTCGGTGAAGCTGGAGGCCGCATCGCCCAGAAGCTGCATGGATTGCAGCACATTGTAGCTCATCATCGGGTTGTAGACGTTCAGCTCGAAGTGCCCTTGCGACCCGGCGAAGCCAACCGCCGCGTCGTTGCCCATCACATGGGCGCAGACCATCGTCAGCGCCTCGGCCTGTGTGGGGTTGACCTTGCCGGGCATGATCGAAGACCCGGGTTCGTTCTCGGGCAGGATCAGCTCGCCCAGGCCCGAGCGGGGGCCGGAGCCCAGCAGCCGCATGTCGTTTGCGATCTTGAAGAGGCTTGCCGCCACCGTCTTCAGTGCGCCCGAGAACATCACCATCGCGTCGTGGCTGGTCAGCGCCTCGAACTTGTTCGGGGCGGTGACGAAGGGAAGGCCGGTGATCTCGGCGATGCGGGCCGCGACGCGGACATCGAAGCCCTTCTTCGTGTTGAGCCCGGTTCCGACCGCCGTGCCGCCCTGGGCAAGCTCGTAGATGTCGGGTAGGCAGGCCTCGACACGCTCGATCCCCTTCTTGACCTGGTGCGCGTAGCCGCTGAACTCCTGTCCCAGGGTCAGGGGCGTGGCGTCCTGGGTATGGGTGCGGCCGATCTTGATGATGTCCTTGAACTCGACGGACTTCGCCGCCAGCGCGGCATGCAGCTTTCTCAGCCCCGGCAGCAGCACGTCGCGCGCCATCATGCCGATGGCAACGTGCATCGCGGTCGGGAACGTGTCGTTCGACGACTGGCCCATGTTGACGTGGTCGTTCGGGTGGACGGGTTTCTTCGACCCCATCACGCCGCCCAGCATCTCGATCGCGCGATTCGAGATTACCTCGTTCGCATTCATGTTCGACTGGGTGCCCGAGCCGGTCTGCCAGACCACCAGCGGGAAGTTGTCGTCAAACTTGCCATCGAACACTTCCTGAGCCGCTTCCGCGATGGCTTGGCCGAGCGTGGGGTCGAGGTCGCCCTGGTCGATGTTGACCAGCGCGCAGGCCTTCTTGATGACGCCGAGCGCGCGGATGATGGCGACGGGCTGCCTTTCCCAGCCGATGGGAAAGTTCATGATCGACCGCTGGGTTTGCGCGCCCCAATACTTGTCGGCGGGCACTTCGAGGGGGCCGAAGCTGTCGGTTTCGGTCCGGGTCTGGGTCATGGTCAAGGCTCCTCGCGACACGTCGGCGCCGTCATAGACCGGCGGCCCGCGCGAGGCAATCGGTATGCCGCCGTATACCGCCGTGCGCTACTTGCGCCAGGTGTCCAGGCGCACGATTTCGGCGTCCTGATGAGGCTCGTCGGAGTCCTCCTCGGGCGCGGCGCCGTCCTCCTGAGTCTCCTCTCGCGCGTGCGATTCGAAACGCAGCCCGAATTCGACCGATGGGTCCACGAAGGTGCGGATCGCGTCGTAGGGGATGTAGAGGTCTTCGGGCGCGTCACCGAAGTTCAGAGTGACCGCAAACCCGTTCTCATCGGTGACGAGATTCTGGAACCAGTGCTGGAGGACGATGGTCATTTCCTCGGGATAGCGGTCCCGCAGCCAAGGGGCGAGTTTCGCTTGCGGATGCGTGGTATCGAACGTGATGAAGAAGTGATGCGCGCCCGGCAGGCCCCGCTCTGCAACGTCGGTCAAGACATCGTCGATGAGGCCGCGGAGCGCGCGGTGCATGAGCGATCCATAGTCGATCGAGCGAGTCATCGGGCAGCCTGATTGTTTCCGGGCCAGCATAGGGGATTCGTTCTGCAAGGGAAGTGCGGCTGACATCAGCCGGTGCCACGCCCTGCAAGGATCACGCCAAGTGCCGCCGATGCCGCCAGAACCAGCGGCAAACCCCTGTGGAAGCGGAAGATCAGCACCGCGGCCACCGCCGCGATGGCCACGACCCGCAGGTCCAGCGTGACCGGGTCAGGAGCGATCAGATCGACGGGACCGGCGTCGATCCGCCCGATGCGTGAAAAGAAGACATGTGCGGCAAACCAGAGCGAAAGGTTCAGGATGACGCCCACCACCGCGGCCGTGACGGCTGCGAGTGCCGCCGACAGCCGCGGCCGCCTGGCGATCCAGCCCATCCAGGGCGCGCCCGCGAAGATCCAGAGGAAACAGGGCGCGAAGGTCATCCAGAGCGTCACGGTGGCCCCGGCCAGCCCCGCCACCAGCCCTCCCTCGCGGAACGCGGCCAGGAAGCCGACGAACTGCGTGACGAGGATGAGCGGCCCCGGCGTCGTCTCGGCGAGGCCGAGGCCGTCGACCATCTCGGGCGTGGCGAGCCAGCCGTAGTCCTCGACCACCGCCTGGGTCATGTAGGCCAACACCGCATAGGCGCCGCCGAAGCTGACGACGGCGAGCCTTGAAAAGAAGAGGCCGATCTCGGTCAGGATGCCACCCTCGAACAAGGCCAGAAGGGCGAGAGGGACCAGCCAGATCGCGCCCCAGACAGCGACGGTGCGAAGCGTCGCACCGATCCGGCCGGGCGGAGCCAGGGGTGCATCTGCCGCGGCGGCGGAGAGATACCCCAGCAAGGCGGCACCGAGCACGATCACCGGGAACGGCACGCCGAAGGCGAAGATCGCAACGAAGGCCGTGCACGCGATGGCCCAGTCGAATGGCCCCCGCAGAGCTCGCCTCGCAACCTTCAGAAGCGCCTCGACGATGATCACCACGACCGCCGCCTGTATGCCGAGGAACAGTGCCTGCACGAGCGGCACCTGCCCGAGATAGGCGTAGAGGATCGACAGCGCGAGGACCACCAAGGCACCCGGCAGCACGAACAGCCCGCCTCCGATCAGCCCGCCCGGCACGCCGCGCAGTTTCCATCCCGCGAAGGTTGCAAGCTGCATCGCTTCGGGGCCGGGCAGCAGCATGCAGAAGGACAGGGCTGACAGGTACTCCTTCTCGCCCAGCCACCGGCGTTGGTCCACGAGCTCGCGATGCATCAGCGCGATCTGTGCCGCCGGTCCGCCGAACGACAGGACGCCGATGCGCCCGAACACACGGGCAAGTTCCAGGAGGTTCGGGGCAGTCATTGCGCGGCGTTACCCGCGGGACATGACTGCGACGTGACGGTTCACGCCGGGCCGACGAGCACGAAGCCGCCGGTCTCGCCCTCCAGCACCCCATGCTCGGCCGAGGTCGGCTTGACCATGGCGTCGAGCAGCACCGGCACGGGCGTCCAGTAGGGGACGTACCATTCCTGGTCGACCTCAAGGATGAGGACCCTGTCAGATGCGGCGTCGTATGCGCCGATCAGCGAGATATGGGGGCCGTCCCAGTCGCCCGTCACGACGCCCTGGTTGAAGTAGACCATCATCGCGGTTTCGGCGCCGGTCTCGTTCCGGGCAAGCCAGTCGCGGGCTTCGGCCAGCGCGGCATCGTCCGACGCTGTGGGGTGAAAAACCGTCACGGTCTGTCCCATGCCGCGCGCGGCCAGCGCGGCCATGGTGAATTCCTCAAGCTGCGCGAAGGTGACGCCGTCACCGCCTTCGGCCGACAGTGCGGCCCACTCCGGCAGACCCGTCGCTTCAAGCAGCCCCTGCTGCGTCATCACCGTCTCCTCGGCAAGCGCGGGCAAGCCGGCAAGGCCGTTGAGTGCCGCGGTGACCGTGGCGATCGAACAGGCCGAGGTCGTGAACTGCGGCTTCACGAACGGCGAGAATGCCCAGTAGTCCGGTGCCGGAGCCTCGCGAAGATAGGTGGTGTCGGCCGTCACCGGAACGGCGTTCGGTCCAAGCTTGGGCAGCGGCTCCTCGGCGCCGGCGGGCAGGGCTGCGAGAAACGAAAGGATGACGACAAGCCGCATCGCGGAGACCTCCGGGTCACGCCGGGACCAGCCCCGGCAACCGTCACTCTTGCGCTTGTCCGGAAGACCCGCAAGCCACGAGGCGATGCCGGGCGCCCGTCCGTGCCGCTGCTGCCCCCATCGAACCGGGCCGACGCAGGCTGGGCTGGAGATTGCGGGGCTGCGATGTCGGGAGGCCCTTGCCTCAGATCGACAGGCGCGCCCCTTGTGCACCGCGTTCGCGATAGGGCGTCGTCTGGTAATGCGCGCGGTAGCATTTCGAGAAATGCGATGGGCTCGCGAAGCCGCAGGCCAGCGCGACGTTGATCACGCTCATGTCGGTCTGCATCAGCAGGTTGCGCGCCTTCTGGAGGCGCAGTTCCATGTAGTATCGCTTGGGACTGCGGTTGAGATAGCGGCGGAACAACCGCTCGAGCTGACGGGTCGACATTCCCACCTCCTCGGCCAGGACGGTGGGGCTTATGGGTTCTTCCAGGTTGCGCTCCATCATCTGGATCACCTGGCTCAGCTTGGGATGGCGCACGCCGATCCGGGTGGGGATCGACAGGCGCTGGGTGTCCTGGTCGGTCCGGATCGTCGAATAGATGAGCTGGTCTGCCACGGTCGAAGCCAGTTCCTCGCCATGGTCCTGTGCGATGATCTTCAACATCAGGTCTATCGAGGACGTCCCGCCCGCAGTCGTGTAGCGGTTGCCGTCCATAACGAAGACGGATTTGGTCAGCTTGACCTGCTCGAACTCCTCGGCGAAGCTGTCCTGGTTTTCCCAGTGGATCGTCGCCTTCTTGCCGTCCAGCAGCCCGGCCGCCGCCAGGGTGTGTGACGCCGTGCACAGCCCGCCGATGGTGGTGCCCTTGCGCGCCTCGCGCCGCAGCCAGTTCAGAAGCTTCTTGGTCGTCGCCTTCTGGACGTCGATCCCGCCGCAGACCAGGATCGTATCCTCGCGCGAGACCTCGGACAGGTCCATGTCGAGCCGGAAGGCCGTGCCGTTGGAGCAAACCGCTTCGACGCCGCCCTCTCCTGCCAGTTTCCAGGTGTAGAGCTTCTTGCCCGACATGCGGTTCGCGATGCGCAGGCATTCGATCGCGCAGGCGAAACAGAGCATGGTGAACTGGTCGAGCAGGACAAACACGTACTGCCGGGGTTTGGTCCCCTCGTCCTTGACCTCGACCACGAATTCGCTTTGCAGCATCTCGGCCCGACCTCCCGCGCCGACTCCAGCGAAAACAGGAATTCGGGGCGCGATCAAGGGGAGACGCAAAGAATGCGACAGGATGCGTCGCTAACGGCAAGCGCGTGGCGGGCGCTCCGGTCTCAGAACACGGTCTGCCGGGCGCGGCTCAGGAAAAAGCCATGGCCATCGCGGTTTCGGCATTCCAAGCCCTGCCGGGTGGAAGTGCAGGTGATGTCGCCGAAACGCCCGGTTTCGCCATAGGGCGCGACCTCGACCCCGGGGGCACGGCCGGGTCGGTTGCCGCAGCGCATCTGTGTGGGACCTGTCTCGAACAGCATGAACTCGTGCCCCCATGTGGCGGCGCAAGCCAGCGGCCGGGGCAGGGCGGGCGGGCCGTTCCTTTCGGCAATCCGGCAAAGCACGTCTGCGCTGGCTGCGCCCAGCCCGACCGAGCACACGATGTTGCCCGAAGGTGTCTGGAACATGAAGACGTCCGGTCGGGCGGTTCCGGCGGATGAAAGGAAAAGAGCGGTCGCGATCGAAAGCGATTTCATGTGCAAACCTCGACTTGGAAACGTAGGTGGGTCAGGAAATCTGCTTTGGAGGCTGCTCGATCGGCGGCACATGGTCAAGCCGTGTGGCGATGGGGCGACCCTGGCTCGCAGGCGAAAACGGCAATTGGCATTTGCCCGCCGGGCCGGGAAGGCTATAAAGCGCGCCTGAAAGCGCTAACGGCGCAGACGAAGGAGACGAGAGATGACCAAGGGCTGGACCAAATCCGACTGGCGCACGAAGCCGCGGGTGCAGATGCCCGAGTATCCCGACGCGGAGGCGGTCAAGGCGGTCGAGATGCAGTTGTCGAAATACCCCCCGCTCGTCTTCGCGGGCGAGGCACGGCGGCTCAAGCGGGCGCTTGCGCAGGCGTCGGAAGGCAAGGCGTTTCTGCTGCAGGGCGGTGACTGTGCCGAAAGCTTCGGCGAGTTCTCGGCCGACCTGATCCGCGACACGTTCAAGGTCATGCTTCAGATGGCGGTCGTCCTCACCTACGGCGCGAAGGTGCCGGTGGTGAAGGTGGGCCGGATGGCGGGCCAGTTCGCCAAGCCGCGCTCGGCTCCGACCGAGATGGTCGGCGGGATCGAGCTGCCCAGCTATCGCGGCGACATCATCAACGGCTTCGATGCCACGCCCGAGGCGCGCATCCCCGATCCGGCGCGGATGCTTCAGGCCTATACCCAGGCGGCGGCCTCTCTGAACCTGCTGCGCGCGTTCTCGACCGGCGGTTTCGCCGACATCCACCGTGTGCACAGCTGGACGCTGGGTTTTGCCGAGGGCGAGAAGGCCGAGCGCTACCGCGAGCTGTCGAACCGTATCTCGGACGCGCTGGACTTCATGACGGCGGCAGGGGTCAACGCGGACACCAACCATGACCTCGCCACGGTGGACTTCTACACCAGCCACGAGGCGCTGCTGCTGGAATACGAAGAGGCGCTGTGCCGCGTAGATTCGACGACTGGCCTGCCGGTCGCGGGCTCGGGGCACATGATCTGGATCGGAGACCGCACACGCCAGCCCGATGGCGCGCACGTGGAGTTCTGCCGCGGTGTGCAGAACCCGATCGGGCTGAAGTGCGGCCCGTCGCTGACGACGGACGATCTGAAGGTGCTCCTGCGCAAGCTCAACCCCGAGAACGAGGCGGGCCGGCTCACGCTGATCGCGCGGTTCGGTGCGGGAAAGGTCGGCGAACACCTGCCGCGCCTGATCCGTGCAGTCGAGGAGGAAGGGGCCAAGGTCCTGTGGTGCTGCGACCCGATGCACGGCAACACGATCAAGTCGGCGACCGGCTACAAGACCCGTCCCTTCGAAAGCGTCTTGCAGGAGGTGCGGGAGTTCTTTGACGTTCACAACGCCGAGGGCACCATCCCCGGTGGCGTGCATTTCGAGATGACCGGCAAGGACGTGACCGAATGCACCGGCGGCCTGCGGGCGGTCACCGACGAGGATCTGTCGGACCGCTACCACACCGCCTGCGATCCGCGGCTGAATGCGAGCCAGGCGCTGGAGCTGGCGTTCCTGATCGCCGAGGAGATCTCGCAGCGCCGCGCCATCGCGCGCGCCCGCGCCGCCGAGGGTTGAGCCTTGCTATCCCGGGCGCCTTGCGCTCGGGATCACCGCCGTCACTGCGCCCTCACGCGTCAGCATTGTGCCGCGTTCGAGCCAGACGGCGCGATGGCAACGGCGGGGAACAGCCAGCCGTCCCAGGGCCGAGCGTCGGGCCAAGGCGGGTTGTTCAGTTGGTTGTGGAAGATCGCCGGCAGCAGGGTGCCGCCACGCGCCGCGTTCAAGAGCGCCGTTGCGACCACGGCGAGAGACACTTTCCCCACGAAGAAGGGGCGGTAGCTCCATCCGCTTCGCACCGTCCCGGCAAGGGCGGAACGCCGGCAGATGCCACAGCCTCCCATGTGGCGCCAATGACCAACCCGGCAGCGAGCGGCGGCTTTACCCGCCGGGAGAGGTCGCGCGAAACCGCGCCACCCGAGTTCCTCTACCGGAGTTTGGCGATTGCCGCCTGACCTCGCTTCGGGTGAACAACCTCCTGAGAACTCAATCCTAGGCCTCGAGTTCCAGCCACACGGGCACGTGGTCGGACGGCTTGTCGCGACCGCGCATTTCCCGTTCGATCCAGCAGCCCTTGAGGAGGTCGGCAGCCTGCGGGGTGAGAAGGTGATGATCGATCCGGATGCCGTCGTCACGGTCCCACGCGCCGGCCTGGTAGTCCCAGAAGCTGTAGTGCCCAGGGCCCTGGGTGATGGCGCGAAAGGCCTCGGTCAGGCCAAGGTTGGTGAGCCTGCGAAAGGCCCGTCGACTTTCGAGGAGGAAAAGTGCGTCCTTCGTCCAGGCATCGGGGCGCTTGGCATCCTCTGCCTGGGGGATCACGTTGTAGTCGCCCGCGAATACGGCCGGCACCTCTTCGGCCAGAAGGGCACGGACGCGGGCCTGCATCCGATCCATCCAGGCCAGCTTGTAGTCGTACTTGGGTCCGGGCGCGGGGTTGCCGTTGGGCAGGTAGAGGCAACAGAGCCGCACCGCGCGCGCACCGGTGACGGTCGCCTCGATCCAGCGGGCCTGTTTGTCGGTGTCGTCCCCCGGCAGTCCGCGCACGACATCCTCCATCGGAAGGCGGGACAGGATCGCAACGCCGTTGAAGCCCTTCTGTCCGTGGGTTTCGACGTTGTAGCCCAGGTCCTCGAACGGCTCGCGCGGGAAGGCGTCGTCGACCGACTTGATCTCCTGCAGGAGGGCGACGTCGGGGCGCTGGCTTTCCAGCCAGGCGGTCACGGTCTCGATCCGCGCCTTGATTCCGTTGATGTTGAAGGTGGCGATCTTCATGGGGCAGCCCTCCGCGCGCCCATCTAGCGGGTGGGGCGCGGCGGATACAACCCTGACGCCGTGGCCTGACGCATCGGTGACTTGCGCCATGCGGACGGATCGGGCAGGCGGAAGGACGGAGGTGCCGCGATGCTCGACGGGATCATGCGCAAGGCGATCGACCCGACGCTGGACCGCTGGGGGGCGGCGCTGGCCGCGCGCGGCTGGAGCGCGGATGCGGTGACGCTGGCGGGGCTTGCGCTGGGGTTGGCGGCTGCAGGCCTGATCGCGCTGGGGTGGACCTGGGCGGCGCTTGTCCCGCTTCTGGCCTCGCGGCTGGCCGACGGGCTCGACGGGGCGGTGGCGCGGGCGACGCGGCGGACCGACTTCGGCGGGTATCTCGACATCGTGGCGGACTTTGCCTTCTACGGCGCGGTGCCGATGGCCTTCGTCTGGGCCGACCCGGCGACGAACGGGGCGGCGGGGGCATTCCTGCTCTTGTCGTTCTACGTGAACGGGGCGACCTTCCTGGGCTTCGCGATCCTCGCCGCAAAGCGTGGGATGGAAACCGCCTCGCGCGGGGCCAAGTCGCTCTACTTCACCGGGGGGCTCCTGGAAGGGACCGAGACCATCGGCTTCTTCGTGATCCTGTGCCTGTTTCCGGGCGCCTTCGTCCCGCTCGCCTGGCTGTTCGGCACGCTCTGCCTGGTGACGGCTGCGGCGCGCGTCCTGCTGGGACGCAACGTCTTTTCCTGACGCGACCCTACGTCAGTCTTGCCGCGACTCGGCTCCGTCGTCAGCACTGTCGAGGGGTTGAGGGAGGAGAGCACCCGATGACGAAGTTCACACTGATCGCCGTGGCGCTGACGATGGCCGCCGGCATGGCCTCGGCCGACCCGCTGCAGGGGATGTGGCGCACGGCCAAGGACGACAATGGCAATTCCGGCCTGATCGAGGTCGCACCCTGTGGCGAGAAGCTCTGCGGGCGGCTGGTCCGGGCCTTCGGGCCGGACGGCAAGCAGATCCAGTCCCCGAACATCGGCCGCGCGATCATCTGGGATACGGCGCCCTCCGGGAACGGCCAGTACCGCGGCATGATCTATTCGCCCGACCGCGGCAAGGAGTACCGTTCGCGGCTGGAGCTGTCGGGTGACCAGCTGGTGGTAAAGGGCTGCATCGGCCCGATCTGCCGTGAAGGCGGGGTCTGGACGCGGCAGTGACCTCTCAGAGGGGCAGGAGGTCGGCGTAAACGAAGCCATCGCGTTCGACCACCTCGCCCGGCATGACGGGGATCGGCGCCCGGAACATCGGCCCCGCGACGACCGCGGTGTGGAACTCCCCGTTCTCGCCGCAGGGGTCGATGCCGGGCGGAAGGTCCGATAGCAGGCTCTCGTCATAGCGACGGCCGGCGAAGGAGACGGGCAGCTTCGCGGGATCTACGGTGACGAGGCGCGCGTCGATGCCGTCGGCGATCATCTGCCGTGCGAGGACGTCCGTCGGCCGGCCCCAGAGCGGGAAGATTGCTCCGATGCCCAGGGGCCTGAGCTTCTCTTCGCGATACGCCCGCACGTCTTCGAGGAACAGGTCGCCGAAAACCATGTGCGTGGCGCCGGTGTCGGTGACGCGGTCCATGGCTCGTGCCATCCGCGCCTCATACTGCGCGTTAGAGCAGGGCCAGGGCAGCGGAACCTCGATCATCGGCAGGCCGAGCGCCTCGGCCTGGAGGTGCAGCAGCGCATTGCGCGTGCCGTGCATCGCGACGCGGTCGAAGGCCTCGTTCGTTGTCGTGAGAATTGCGACGACGTCTGCCAGACCCTGCCGCCGCGCCTCGACCAGTGCATAGGCGCAGTCCTTGCCCGAGGACCAGCTGAGCACCGCCCTGGGCGCGGTCACGGCCGCCACGTGAGGAAGTTGGCAATCAGGCGCAGGCCAGTGGCCTGGCTCTTCTCGGGGTGGAACTGGGTGCCGACGACATTGCCGCGCCCGACGATCGCGGTGACGTCGCCGCCGTAATTCACATGCGCCAGCCGGTCGGCAGCGTGGTCCACGCGAAACTGGTAGGAGTGGACGAAATAGGCGTGGTCGCCCGTCGCGATGCCACCGAGGACCGGGTGATCTGCGTCAACTACCAGGTCGTTCCAGCCCATGTGGGGAACCTTCAGGCCGGGGTCGGCGGGGGTGATCCGCACCACCTCTCCGTCGATCCAGCCCAGGCCGGGGGTATCCTGATACTCCCGCCCCCAGGTGGCCAGAAGCTGCATGCCGACGCAGATGCCGAGGAACGGGCGGCCACGGCCTTCGACGGCCTCGGCCAGCGCCTCGGCCAGGCCCGTCTTGGCGAAAAGCTCGCGCCGACAGGCGGGGAAGGCCCCGTCGCCCGGAAGGACGATCCGCGTTGCGCGCGCCACATCCTCGGGGCGCGCGCTGACGATCACCTCGCCCGCGCCGGTCTCGGCCGCCATGCGCTGGAAGGCCTTTTCGGCCGAGTGGAGGTTCCCGGCTTCGTAATCGACAAGGACGATCAGGCTCACAGCGCGCCCTTGGTCGAGGGGATCGCGTCAGCCTTCCTCGGGTCGGTCTCGACCGCCTCGCGCAGGCTGCGGGCGACCGCCTTGAAGGCGGCTTCGGCGATGTGGTGGCTGTTGATCCCGTGAAGTGCCTCCACATGCAGCGTGATGCCGCCGTGGGTGGCGAGCGCCTGGAAGAATTCGCGCACCAGTTCTGTGTCGAAAGTGCCGATCTTGGCGGTAGGCATGGCTGCGTTCCAAACGAGGTAGGGCCGCCCGGACAGGTCGAGCGCCGCGCGCACCAGCGCGTCGTCCATCGGCAGAAGGCACGAGCCATAGCGGCGGATGCCGCGCTTGTCGCCGAGCGCCGAGGCCAGCGCCTGGCCAAGCGCGATGCCGGTATCCTCTACCGTGTGGTGGTCGTCGATGTGCAGGTCGCCGGTTGCCTTGACCGTCATGTCGATCAGCGAGTGGCGCGCCAGCTGGTCCAGCATGTGGTCGAAGAAACCGACGCCCGTCTTGCAGTCGTAGCTGCCCGAACCGTCCAGATTCAGCTCGACCGAGATTTCGGTTTCCGCCGTCTTCCGTGCGATCTTTGCTGTCCGCATCGCCGTATCCTCTGCTTCGCGCCGGGTTATAGGCGGGCGCGGGGGGAAAGGGGAAGCCCGTAGGGAGCGCGAGGCTTGGCAACCGCGGCGCGGCGTGGCAAGCCTGTCGCAACCCGCCGAGGAGGAGCGCCCATGACAACGCCCGTCTTCATCCAGATCCGCTGTCGCCCCGGGACGACTTACAAGGTGGCCGAGGCGATCCTGCTGAAGGAAATCCATTCCGAGCTCTATTCGACCAGCGGCGACTTCGACCTGATCATGAAGCTCTACATCCCCGAGGGCGAGGATGTGGGCCGCTACATCAACGACCAGCTTCTGGACATCGAAGGGATCGAGCGGTCGCTGACGACGATGACCTTCAAGGCCTTCTGATCCGCAAACGAAAACGCGCCCCGAAGGGCGCGCAAGACGTCAGACCGACGAGCCTGGTCAGCGACCCCATGTCCTGACCGGCCCGCAATCCATGTGAACGAAGTTCGAACGCGAATACTTTCCCACGCCACCCGCTGCGCAGGCGGAGGCCGCGCGCGCCATCTGGTTCACCGTGCGCGACGACAAACGGAGGTCCGCGGCCTGGCCCTTCATGTGCAGCGAGTTGCGGGCGACGCCGCGTGACTGCGAGCGAAGCATCGCATTGGTGTGGGGAGTGCGATAGCCGGACAGAAGCATGTAGGGTTCGTTGACATCGAGCAGGTTGTGAGCCGCAGCCATGATGTCGATGGTCCGAGTGTCCATGCGCGTCGCCTGGCCGTCGCGCCAATCCCGCATGAAGTGGTTGATCTCGCGCATCGCCTCGTCGATGTAGTCGCCCTCGATCCAGTAGATCGTGTCGATGCTTTCGCCCGTGCGGCCCGAGTACATGCGGATACGCCGAATGTCGCCCGCGCCGCGCAGGAAGCCGAATGCGTTGGAGTAGGTTGGCGCGGCTGCTACAACCGTCGCTGCGAAAATGCCAAGAAGACCACGGCGCGTAACGCCTGCCGTCGAAGGTTTGGTCATGAGTCCAGCCTGTCCCGTGCCTGCGTCGCCGCCTGTCGCGGCTCTTCGATCCGTTTGTATCCCCCGCGTGATGTATGCCATGTGCGACCGCCGGTTGAAACCTTCGTGTAACGGCAGGTGAGGTAGAATTGAGCGTTTGCGCGAAAATTTGCCGATTCCCGCCTGGTCGCATGCGGTCGGCGGACCGTTGCAGTCCTGCGACAGCTGGCGGAGTCTCCGCTTCACGAACCTGCGAGGCCATGGACAGTCGCCCGAGGTGCAGTTGAAACTCAAGGCGTTATGGGGCGTGCTGCTCGGGGTTTTCAGGTTTGACGAGGGATTCATGGCGCTGATTGCCTTGAAGCGCGGTGTTGCGGCTCTTGCGCTTGTTGCTGTGCTGGGGGGTGGCCACTCCGCCGGAGCGACGGCGTTGACCGGCTTCACGCAGGCGGTTGCGGAAAGTGCATCGACAAACCCGGCGGCGTCAGAGTTCTATCGCTCGACGGACTACGCCCCGCTCTGGACCGGGGATCGGGGCGCCGAACGTCGTTCGGCGCTGCTGCGTGTGCTCTCCGAAGCCGACGCCCACGGCCTGCCGTCCTCGCGCTATGCGCCGGACGAGATAGCCCAGGCTTTCCGCAGTGCCCGCGGTGAACGCGAGATCGGCCAGCTGGAAGTCCGCGTCACCCTGGCCTTTCTGCAATATGCGCAGGATATCCAGTCGGGCGCACTGGACCCGCGGGCGCTTATGCCGGACGAGATCAAGCGCGAACTGCCGCGTCGCGATCCCGTGGCGACCCTTGCAGCCTTCGCCGAGGCGCAGGATCCGCTTGCCTTTCTGCGTGGACTTGCACCCCGGTCGGCCCACTATGCGCGCTTGATGCGCGAGAAGGCGCGGCTCGAACGTGTTGTGGCGAACGGGGATTGGGGCGACGGCGTCCCGTCCGCGGACTTCTCTCCTGGCGCCACCGGTAACGCGGTGGTCGCGCTACGCAATCGCCTTGTCGCGATGGGGTATCTGGTCCGCACGCCGGAAGCGACTTTCGATCCCATGATGGAGGATGCCGTCCGGAGGTTTCAGGCTGCCCACGGCCTGGACGCAGACGGAGTCGTCGACCGCGAAACGCTGGCCGAGATCAACCGCCCGGCCGAGGATCGGCTGAAGTCGGTGATCGTGGCCCTGGAACGCGAACGCTGGATGAATTTCGAAGGCGGGCTGGGCAAGAGGCACATCTGGGTCAACCTCACCGATTTCCATGCGCGGATCGTCGATGACGGCAAGGTGACGTTCGAGACGCGCTCGGTCGTGGGTGAACGCCGTCCTGACAAGCGGACCTACGAATTCTCGGACGAGATGGAATACATGGAGGTCAACCCCGACTGGACGGTTCCGCGGTCCATCCTCGGGCGCGACTACCTGCCGAGGCTGCAGCGCAATCCAAACGCGGCGAGCTATCTTCAGATGATCGACAGCCGGGGCAGGGTGGTTCCTCGCTCGGCGATCGACTTCTCGCAGTATTCGGCGCGCAACTTCCCCTTCACGGTCCGCCAGCCTCCGGGGGGCGACAACGCGCTGGGGAAGGTCAAGTTCATGTTCCCCAACCCGCACGCGATCTATCTTCACGACACGCCGCAGAAGAACCTGTTCGCACGCGAGCAGCGGGATTACTCGTCTGGTTGCATCAGGCTCAACGATCCATTCGAATTCGCCTACCAGCTTCTGATGCGGCAGATGGACGACCCCGAGACCTTTTTCGACCAGCTTGTCGCCTCGGGTCGTCAGACCCGCGTCGACCTGGAAGAACATGTGCCGGTTCACCTGGTCTATTTCACGGCGTTCAGCGAAGCCGACGGCGTGATGCAGTATCGCCGCGACATCTATGAACGCGACGCGCGCCTGTTCGACGCGCTGGTCGCGGGCGGGGTGGCATTTCCCGAGGCCGGGGGTTAAATCGCCCGCAGGGGTCGGGCGCGTTCGCCCGGCCAGCGGGAGTAGGGCCGATGCCCCATAGCATAGCCGACATCGCGAAGGCGCTCGGCGCGCGTGCCGAAGGCGACCTCACCCTGGTGGTCACCCATGCGTCGGAGCCCTCGGCGGCAGGACCCGAGGCGCTCGCGCTGGCGATGGACCCGCGCTATGCATCCGGTCTGGCGCAGGGCAAGGCCCGGGCGGCGGTCCTTTGGGAGGGGGCCGACTGGCGCGACCTCGGACTTGAGGCGGCGATTTTCGTGACGCGCCCGCGCCTGGCGATGTCGGGTTTGTCGCGCACCTTCGACCCCGGGCCGGCCATCGCCCCCGGTATCCACCCCAGCGCCGTCGTCGCGGCCACGGCTCGCATAGGCGAGGGGGCCGCCATCGGTCCTCTGGTCGTCATTGGGGACGGGGTCACCATCGGCGACAACGCGCGGATCGATGCGCAGGTCACGATCGGCCGCGGCACACGGATAGGCGCGGATGCGTTGATCCACGCGGGCTGCCGCATCGGCCATGATGTCGTGATCGGCTGCCGCTTCATCGCGCAGCCGGGCGCAGTGATCGGCGCAGACGGGTTCTCGTTCGTGACCGAGGAGAAATCGGGCGTCGAGGAGATCCGTGAGACCCTGGGCCAGCGCGGCGAGATCCGCGCCCAATCCTGGCATCGAATCCATTCGCTCGGCACGGTCGTCATTGGCGACGATGTCGAGGTCGGGGCGAATTCCTGCATCGACCGTGGCACGGTGCGCGCGACCAGCATCGGCCGTGGCACCAAGATCGACAACCTGGTCCACATCGGCCATAACGTGTCCGTCGGCGAGGATTGCCTGCTGTGCGGGCAGGTGGGGATCGCCGGGTCCGTGCGGGTGGGCAATCGAGTGGTGCTGGCCGGACAGGTCGGTGTGGTCGACAACATCTTCATCGGCGACGATGTCATCGCGGGCGGCGCGACCAAGATCATGACGAATGCACCCGCGGGACGCGTGCTTCTTGGCTACCCGGCGATCAAGATGGACAGCCATATCGAGATACAGAAGGCCTTGCGCCGCCTGCCGCGCCTTGCCGCCGCCGTATCGGCGTTGCAGAAAGCGGTTTCAAAGGATGGCGGGAGTGGCTAAACCAGCGCCCGGAAGCCGCATGGGGAAAGTCCGATGACCGAGAGCGTCAGCGAAAAGGTGGTCCGCATCATCGCCGAACAGGCAGTCCTGGACGTCGGCGACGTTCGGATGGACTCCACGCTGGAGGATCTCGGGATCGATAGCCTTGGCCTTGTCGAGTCGATCTTCGCGATCGAGGAGGCCTTCGACATCCAGGTTCCGTTCAACGCCAACAACCCTGCGGAAAGCGACTTCGACATCTCTTCGGTCGCGTCGATCGTAAAGGCCGTCGAGGGTCTGGTCGCCCAGCAGCACGGATGAGGCGTGTCGTCATCACCGGGGCCGGCACGGTCAACGCGCTGGGTCTGGACGTTCCCTCGACCTTCGAGGCGTTCCGCGAGGGGCGCTGCGGCATTGGAGAGTTGGATTTCCGCGACGTCGAGCGTCTCACCATCCGCATCGGGGCGCAGGTGCGCGGCTGGGACCCCGAGGCTTACTTCAACCGGCAGCAGATATCGCTCTACGACAAGTTCACACAGTTCACGCTGCTGGCGGCGCGGCAGGCGATCGAACAGTCCGGCCTGCGCTTCGAGGGCCAGCTGGCAGCGACCTCGGGCGTCGTGCTCGGCACGGCGGCGGGTGGCGTGAACACCTGGGACGAAAACTACCGGACGGTCTACGAAGAAGGAAAGAACCGCGTCCACCCCTTCGTCGTGCCGAAGCTGATGAACAACGCGGCCGCCAGCCACGTCAGCATGGAATGGAACCTCAAGGGTCCGTCCTTCAGCGTCGCGACCGCCTGCGCCAGTTCTAACCACGCGATGGGACAGGCGTTCTGGCTGGTGCGTTCGGGTGCGGCCGAGGTGATGGTGACGGGCGGATCCGAGGCGATGCTGTGCTTTGGCGGCGTGAAGGCGTGGGAGGGGCTCAGGGTGATGTCCCGGGACGCCTGCCGCCCGTTCAGCGCCAACCGCAACGGTATGGTGCAAGGCGAAGGTGCGGCGGTGTTCGTGTTCGAGGACTACGAGCACGCCCGGCGGCGCCGGGCGGACATCCTGGCCGAGGTCGTGGGTTTCGCCATGACCTCCGACGCGGGCGATATCGTCATGCCGTCGGCCCAGGGGGCGGAACGGGCAATCACCGGTGCGTTGCGCGACGCGCGGCTGAACCCGGAGGACGTGGGCTATATCAACGCTCATGGCACCGGAACGGCCGCGAACGACAAGACGGAATGCGCGGCCGTGGCCCATGCGTTTGGACAGCATGCCGATCGGCTGATGATCTCTTAGACCAAGTCGATGCATGGTCATCTGATCGGTGGCACCGGTGCCGTCGAGCTTCTGGCCTGCATCATGGCGCTGCGGGACGGGGTGATCGCGCCGACCATCGGTTACGAGGAACCCGACCCCGAATGCGCACTGGACGTCGTGCCGAACGAGGCGCGCGAGGTGAAGGTGGACGCGGTTCTCTCGAATGCCTTTGCCTTCGGGGGACTCAACGCAGTGATCGCGCTGAAGCGGGTTTGAAGCGGCCCGCGTGGCGGGGCCAGCCGGAAGGCCGGCCCCGCGTTGCCGTCATTGGGCGTAGAGCGCGACCAGGGCGTCGTAGCCAGCGGTAAAGCCCGAAAGCGATACCTCCAATGTAATGCGCTGGTCGGGGGCGAGAACCGGAACGATCGACACCGTGCCCTTGGCGCCGCGCTTGAAGCGGTCGATGTCGGCAGCGGCGAAGCCCACCCGCGCGAAGCAACCCACACGGTTGCAGAAGGTGAAAGGATAGCGGCGCGCCTCGTTCGCATCGATGGCCATCGTCACGCCTTCCGGCAGCAGCGTCTCGAGCGGCGAGATGATCGTGCCGCCTGCAACGGCCTCGCCCTGGGGCGGTTGGAGTGGGAAGATGGTGAATTCGGCCACGGCATTGCCCTCGCCATCCTCGAGCAGCTGGTAGAGCTGGCAGGGATCGTCGCCGGATTCGGTGCGGATGCAGCGGATGTCCCAATCGCCGTGTTCTTCCTTCACGTAAGGCGTACCAAGCTCGCCCCCGTCCGGCGCCACGGGCTGACCCATCGAGATCCCCGCGCTTGCCTCGGCGCCGGCGGGCGCTTCGGGTGCGGCCTGCCCCTCGGCCGGTTGCGTCGTGTCCTGAGCGAGGGCGGGCGATGCCGCGAGGACGAGGACGAGTGCGGAAAGCATGTTGCGCATGATCTTAGGTGGATCCGTTCCTGGGTTTCGTTCTGCGCGTTCGCTTAGCACGCGCATCCGGCGGTGTCAGGCCCGCAAAACCGCGCGCCGCGCGTGACCGGCGGTGCGTCGCCGGGTCGTCCGACACAAAGGAAAAAAGGGCCCGAAGCGAGCCCTTTTCCCGAATTTCTTCTCCCCGTCGGACTGGCCGACTTAGTTATTGATCCGGACGCTAAGGTCTTTGTCCCTAGGCGTCAACCGGGAATTTCGTGCCTCATCGCATTCAATTTCCGCAATAAAATGCCGCGCCCCCGATGAGGCGCGGCCAGTCGGACAGGGAGGGATTCTGCCACGATCCGAGCAGGGGTGCGGCAGGACACGCCAGCTATGGCACATGAGGGTTAAGCATGTATTGTCGAGCCGCAACGATTGCGGAGGATCGGCATGAGCGACCGGATTTTCGTGGGCGGCGGCGGCGAAGGATACGGCGTGCCGCAGGAGTTGCTTCTGAAATTCGGCAATCGTCATGGCCTTGTCGCGGGGGCGACCGGGACGGGCAAGACCGTCACGCTTAAGATCCTCGCCGAAGGCTTCTCCGCCGCGGCAGTTCCGGTCGTGATGGCGGACGTCAAGGGCGATCTGTCCGGTATGGCACGCGCCGGGTCGGCAGCACACAAGCTGCATGAACCCTTCATGAAACGCGCCGCGACCATAGGGCTGGATCTGGTCTATTCCTCCTTTCCGGTCACCTTCTGGGATCTCTTCGGCGAACAGGGCCACCCGGTGCGCACGACCGTGGCCGAGATGGGCCCGCTGCTCCTGTCGCGACTGCTGGAACTCAGCGAGGCACAGGAGGGCGTGCTGAACGTGGCCTTCCGCGTCGCCGACGAGGAAGGCCTGCCGCTGCTTGACCTCAAGGACCTTCAGGCGCTGCTTGTCTGGGTCGGTGAAAACGCCGATCAGCTCACGCTGCGCTACGGCAACGTCTCGCCCGCGACGGTGGGGACGATCCAGCGGCGGCTTCTGGTGCTTGAAAACCAGGGCGCCGCCAGGTTCTTCGGCGAACCGGCGCTGGAACTGTCGGACATGATGGCGGTTGAAGCCGACGGGCGCGGCCGAGTGAACATCATCGCGGCCGACAAGCTGATGGGGGCGCCACGGCTCTACGCGACGTTCCTGCTCTGGCTGCTGTCTGAACTGTTCGAGACGCTGCCCGAGGTGGGCGACCCCGACAAGCCGAAGCTCGTCTTCTTCTTCGACGAGGCGCACCTGCTGTTTGACGACGCGCCGAAGGCGCTGGTCGACAAGGTCGAGCAAGTGGCACGCCTGATCCGGTCAAAGGGCGTGGGCATCTACTTCATCACGCAGAACCCGGCGGACGTTCCCGACGACATCCTGGGCCAGCTGGGCAACCGGGTGCAGCACGCGCTGCGCGCCTTCACCGCGAAGGATCAGAAGGACCTCAAGCGCGCGGCCGAGACCTATCGCCCGAATCCGCGCTTTTCGACCGAGGATGCAATCAAGGAGGTCGGCACAGGTGAGGCCGTGACCTCGTTCCTCGAAGCGAAGGGCGCCCCCGGTATCGTGGAGCGCACGTTGATCCGCCCGCCTTCTTCCCAGCTGGGGCCGATCACGCCGGAGGAGCGGCGCGCCGTGCTGAACGGGTCGCCCGTGATGGGCAAGTACGAGCGCACCCTGGACCGCGAAAGTGCCTTCGAGATGTTGCGCGCCCGCGCCGAGGCCGCCGCGAGGGAGGCCGAGGCAGCGGAAGCCGCGGCGGCCGAGGCGAAGGAACGGGAGTTTCAGAACGCGCGCCGCTACGACGGTGGCCAGAAGACCAACAACGGCAGCCGCACAAGCGGACGGCAGGAGAAGAGCTTTACCGAGGCCTTGACCAGCACGGTCATGAAGGAACTGACCGGCAGCACGGGCCGCAGGATCGTGCGCGGCATCCTTGGCGGGCTGTTCAGGTCGCGCTAGACGGTCCGCGCTGCAAGTTCGCCTTGCGCCGCGGTCTCCATCTTGCTCGGCGGATACGATGCCGGGAAGGTCTCACCCTGCCAGACGCGCCAGGTGGTTCGCCAGACCGTGCAGCGCGGCGTAGTCGTCCTCGATCACGGTGACCGAGAAGCTTTCCATGAACGGACCGAAGCGGCCCTTGTCGCGAAAGGCTTCTGCAAAGCCGAAGGGCGCAAGCCACGGCGCGAAGGCGCGCGCGACACCCCCGGCAAGGTAGACGCCGCCGAACGGCAACATGATCAGCGCGAGGTCGCCCGCGACGGTGCCAAGCAGCCGGACGAACAGCCGCGCGGCTTCTTCCGCGCGCGGGTCCGAGCCGTCCTTGAGCGCGTCCATGATCTCGGCCGCGGTCGCGTTACGGTCCTCTCCCGCTTCGTTTCCGAGCCAGGTGTAAAGGTGTCCCAGCCCCCGGCCCGACAAAGCGTCCTCGACGCTGGCAAAGCCATGTTCACGTTCGAGGAAGCGGGCGAGCCGCAGGTCTGCCTCGGATCGGACGGGCAGGGTGACGTGTCCCGTTTCGGCCGGCGCGACCAGGCGGCCGAAGGTGCCTTCGTGCACCGGTGCCGCGTTGAAGCCGGTGCCGACCCCGATGACCAGGCGCGTTGCGCCGGCTGCATGCGCGGGGCCGGGAACAACCGTCGTCAGGGCTTCGGGCGCCAGGTGACCGAGGGCGTGGCCTTGGGCCTGAAGGTCGTTGACGACGGCAACGCGCTCGGCGCGCGTCGCGCGGGCCACCGTCGCCTCGTCAATCTCCCAGTCGAGGTTGGTAAGCGTTCCGCGTCCGTCGCGTACCGGCCCTGCAACGGCTACCGCCGCGGCGGCGCAGTCGACGTTACCTTCCTCGGCGATGAAGGTCTCCAGCACTGCGGCCAGGCTGTCGTGTTCGGCGTTGCGGTAACGGCGGATCGTATGCTCCAGAAGCCGGGTGCCCTCGGCCAGCGCTACGCGGGTATTCGTGCCGCCGGTGTCGGCGACCAGCGCGTAACGGTCTGGGTCGATTGGCATGGGGCGGGTTCCTGTCGTCTCAGCGGGCCAGCGCCCGAGCCATCGCGTGATAGGACGCTTTCGGGGTCCGCTTCAAGGTATCGAAGTCGACGTGGACCAGGCCAAAGCGCTTGTCGTAGCCAAGCGCCCATTCGTAGTTGTCGAGAAGCGACCAGCAGAAATAGCCCCGGACCGGCGCGCCGTCGGCGATGGCCTTGCGAACCTCGGCCAGGTGGGCGGCCAGATAGGCGATGCGGTCGTCGTCGTTCACGGCGCCGTCCTGCATCAGGTCCGGCGCGGCCATGCCGTTCTCGGTGACGTAGATCGGCAGATCGCCGGTGTAGTCCCGGTGCATCCAGGTCAGGAAATGGCGCAGGCTCTCGGGGTGGATTTCCCATCCCATCGCGGTCTTGGGGAGGGGGCCTTCAATCTCGGCCAGCGCGGGCCAGGGACCCTCGGCCGGTGCGATGCGCTTGCAGGTGTAATAATTCGCCCCGCACCAGTCGAGCGGCTGGGCGATTGTGTCGAAGTCGTCCTGCCAGCCGTCCGGCATGTGCGGCCCAAGGCCATCCAGCGCCAGCGCCGGGTATTCTCGCCGGAAGACGCCGGAGATGAACCACTGATTGTAGTAGGCGTCGTAGGTCGCAGCGGCATGGGCGGCCTCGGGGCTGTCGTCGGCGGGCAGGGCGCGTTCGAAGTTGAAGACCGCACCTAGATTGCCCACGCCCTGCGCGCGCAACGCCTGGATCGCCCGGCCATGTGCCAGAAGGACGTGGTGCATGGCGCGCGCCGTGGCGCGGATGTCGCGAAGGCCGGGTGCGTGATGACCCAGAAAATGCGACAGCCAAGCCACGCACCAGGGCTCGTTGATCGGAGCCGCCGACCACAGGCGGTCGCCCAGTCGGCGGGCGATCACCTGTGCGAAATCCGCGAACCAGTTCGCGATATCGCGATTGCGCCAGCCGCCCAGGTCCGCAAGCGGCGAGGGGAGTTCCCAGTGATACAGCGTCAGCGCGGGCTTGAGCCCGCGTTCCAGAAGCCCGTCGATCAGCCGGTCGTAGAAATCGAGCCCTTCGGCATGCACCTCACCGCGGCCCTCGGGCATGACGCGGGCCCAGGACGTCGAAAAGCGATACACGTCGAAATTTCCGTCGCGCAACAGGTCGAGGTCCGTAGCCCAGCGGTGGAGGTGGTCGCACGCGATGTCACCGTTCTCGGCGCGAACGACGTTTCCCGGTGTCGCGGCGAAGTCGTCCCAGTGCGTCCGCCCCGCGCCGCCCTGGGCGTGCCCCTCGATCTGGTAGGCCGAAGTCGCGGCCCCGAAGAGAAAGCCGTCGGGGAAGTCGGATCGGGTCGAGAGCATGGGGTCAGCCTTCCTGTGGGGCCGGGCCAGTGGATTGCCCCACCGTCAGCACCGCTTCCAGCAGGCGCGTCCGTGGGCCGTTTTCCGGTGCCCGTATGAGGTCGAGAAGCATGGCAGCGGTCATCCGGCCGGCCTCGCGAACGGATGACCGCGTGGCGGTGAAGACGGGCACTGCGTCGCGGGCGTGGAAATAGCCCAGTTCATCGTCGTGGGTGACGACCGAGACGTCGCGCCCCATCGTGAGCCCACGTTCCTCGATGGCGCGACGCACGCCGATCGCCGAGATGAGCGACGACACGAGGAAGGCCGTGGGTGCCACTGGCTGGGCCAGCATGCGGCGCGCGCTCCGGTAGCCGTAATGCTCGGTCATCTCTTCAGAGACCATGAAGGACGGATCGGGCGGGACGCCACGTGCCTCGAGCGCGGCCAGATATCCTGCACGGCGGCGTGCCGCGAAATCCATCGTCTCGATCCCGTTGATCAGGGCGATGCGACGGTGGCCGAGGTCAAGAAGGAACTCCGTCGCACGCCGGAAGGCGCGGCGGTTGTTCACGTCGAGCCAGGAATAGGGCGCGGTCTCTTCGCTGACGCGGCCATGGACAACGAAGGGCAGCCCGATGTTCCGCAGAAGACCGATACGCGCGTCTGCGGTGCGCGGGCCGTGGACGATGAGCCCATCGACCCGCCGCGCCATGGCTAGGTCGCGGTATGCGCGTTCCTCGTCCTCGTCGCCGACGACGGTCAGCACCATGCTGTAGCCTTCTCGGGCGTAGCTTTCTCCGGCACCTGCTATGAAATCGGCGAAGACGGGGTTCACCATCTCGTGCTGCGTCGCTGTGGGGATCACATGGCCGATCGCCATCGCCCGACCGGTCGCCAGGCCGCGCGCCCGCGAATCCGGCCGATAGTCGTACTTTCTGGCGGCGTCCATCACCCTGCGGCGGGTGTCTTCACTGACGTCCGAGTAGCCGTTCAGCGCGCGGCTGACGGTTGTCTGTGACAGGCCGAGCTTTGCCGAGAGATCCTTGAGCCGCATTGCCCCGCCGCTTCCAAAGCGCTTTGAGCCTTGGACATTAGCGCCGCACTTCGACTGCGTCAAAAGTTTCGTCGATAACGATTTCCGGGTGACACTCGGGAAAATGATGCCATGCTGCGGTTGAGAATCTGCATGCTTGACGGGCTGTCTCGCATCGGCAAGTGTGACGCGGGCCAAAGCGCTTTGGAAGATGAGCGCGCGGAACCGGAAGTCCAACGCGGCCGGGAGTGCCGCACAGGGAGGTAAGTGATGACTGGACGCTATCTTGCGGGCGCAGCGGCGCTCGCGTTGCTTGCGGGCGCGGGGCAGGCTCAGGACCTGAAATTCCCGGTGGGTGAAGGTGGCTTCAATTGGGACAGCTACAACGCCTTCGCCGAGTCGGTGAACCTCGATGGCCAGACGCTCACGATCTTCGGCCCGTGGCGCGGCGAGGATCAGGTGCTGGTCGAGACGATGCTGGCCTACTTCGAGGCCGCGACCGGCGTCGACGTCAGCTATTCCTCGTCGGAGAACTACGAACAGCAGATCGTGATCGATACGCAGGCGGGCAGCCCGCCGGACATCGCTGTGCTGCCGCAACCCGGCCTGATCGCCGACCTTGCGTCGAAGGGCTTCATCACGCCGCTCGGCGCAGAAACGGAAGCCTGGCTGCGCGAAAACTACGCCGCTGGCGACAGCTGGGTGGGCCTCGGCACCTACAAGGGACCAGACGGCAACCCGACACTCTACGCCTTCCCCTACAAGATCGACGTGAAATCGCTGGTCTGGTACAGCCCGGAGAATTTCGAGGACGCCGGATACGAGGTCCCCGAGACGATGGAGGAGCTCAAGGCTCTGACCGAGCAGATCGTGGCGGATGGCGGCACGCCGTGGTGCATCGGCCTCGGTTCGGGCGGCGCGACCGGCTGGCCGGCGACCGACTGGGTCGAGGACATGATGCTCCGCACCCAGTCTCCCGAGGTGTACGACCGGTGGGTCACTCACGAGATCCCGTTCAACGACCCTGCCGTGATCGGCGCGATCGAGGAGTTCGGTTGGTTTGCCCGGAACGACGCCTTTGTTGCCGGCGGCGCGGCCGCCGTCGCCTCGACAGACTTCCGTGACAGCCCCAAGGGTCTCTTCTCGTCGCCCCCGCAGTGCTACATGCACCGTCAGGCTTCGTTCATTCCGTCGTTCTTCCCGGAGGGCACGGTTGTCGGGCAGGATGCCGATTTCTTCTACTTCCCGGCCTATGCCGAGAAGGATCTCGGCAAGCCGGTTCTGGGCGCGGGGACGCTGGCCTTCATCACCAAGGACACCGAGGCAAGCCGCGCGTTCATCGAGTGGCTCAAGACGCCGATCGCCCACGAGATCTGGATGGCTGGCAAAGGCTTCCTGACGCCGCTCAAGTCGGTCAATACCGACCTCTACGGCGATGCCACCTTGAAGAAGATGGGCGAAATTCTTCTGGGCGCCTCGACCTTTCGCTTCGACGGGTCGGACCTGATGCCGGGCGCGGTCGGCGCAGGCAGCTTCTGGACCGGCATGGTCGACTTTACCGGTGGCAAGTCCGCTGCCGACGTGGCCGCCGAGATCGACGCGTCCTGGCCGAAGTAGGGACGGTTTGACAAGATCGGACATGCCGGGCGGCCCTGTCCCGGCATGTCCGGCACACGCGACGCAGGATAGACAAGTCGGTCAACCGACGTCAGGGGGGAACCATGAATCCGGCGCTTCAGGCCCTGGTAACGATCATCGTCGGTGTTGGCGGTTGCATCGGCTACTTTTACGCATCGAACCTGTTCCTCGACCGTGTGCTGTTCCCTGCAAAGGGCCCCAATGCGGGCCGCAACATCAACCGGGCGAACCTGATCCGGCCCTGGTTGTTCCTGCTGCCTGCGCTGGTAGCCCTTGGCCTCTATCTGGCCTACCCGGTCTTCGCATCTCTCTGGCTGTCCCTGAACCGCGACGGATCGTTCGTGGGGCTGGCGAATTACAGACAGATGATGAGCGAACCCAAGTTCTGGGAATCGATGCGCAACAACATGCTCTGGCTGGTGGTGGTGCCCGCTGCGTCGACAGCCTTCGGGCTTCTGGCGGCTCAACTGACGGACCGCATCTGGTGGGGCAATATCGCCAAGTCGCTGATCTTCATGCCGATGGCGATTTCCTTCGTCGGCGCTTCGGTGATCTGGAAGCTGATCTACGACACGCGTCCCCAGGGACAGGAGCAGATCGGTCTTCTGAATGCCGTCTGGCTTCTTTTCGAGGGCGGGCCCTGGTCGGTTCTGTTCCTCAAGATTCTTCCGGTCGTTGCGCTGGTCGTGTTCGCGATGCTGGTCGCGTGGGTTGCGTGGATCTTCGTGCGCCCGATGCTCAAGGGGCAGGAAGGGGGCGGAACGATCCCGCTCAGGCTGTTTGTGGCGGCGGCGGCACTCTGGCTGATATGGCAATCGGTCTCGGGGATCATTGGCGTCATCGGCGCGACGCCGCCCTACGGTCAGCCGCAGACCTGGCTCACCATTCCCTTCTGGAACAACTTCTTCCTGATGGTCGTGCTGATCTGGATTCAGGCCGGCTTTGCGATGGTCATCCTGTCTGCCGCCCTGCGCGCGATCCCCGAGGAGACGATCGAGGCCGCGATCCTGGACGGCGCCAACCCCTTCCAGATCTTCTTCAGGATCAAGGTCCCGCAGATAATGGGCACCATCGTCGTCGTCTGGACGACGATCACGATCGTCGTGCTCAAGGTCTTCGACATCGTGCTGGCCATGACCAACGGCCAGTGGGAGACGCAGGTACTGGCCAACTACATGTACGACAAGCTGTTCCGCGCCTTCGACGTCGGCGTCGGCTCGGCGGCGGCGATGGTCATCATGCTGCTCGTGACACCGATCCTGGTCTGGAACGTGTGGAACGCGCGCAAGGAAATGCGCTGAGCGGGGGGAGGGAGCGACCATGGAAAACATCGTCGGAAAGAAACCCGCGCTCACCTGGGCCGTGCACATTTCGGTCGTGGCTTTGGTGTTGCTCTGGGTGCTGCCGACCTTCGGACTTCTGGTGTCATCGTTCCGAACGGGCGACCAGATCTCGTCCTCGGGCTGGTGGAAGGCGTTGACGACGCAGGAACAGCAGCTTGCGCCGATCCGCATCGAGGGTGATGAGGTCCAGCGCGACGGCGCCTTCGTGATCGAGGGCAACCTGTTCGACAACTCCGCCACCTCGGTCGGTGCATGGGGCACCAGTTCCCGCGAACCCGAGGCGTTCGAGCCCGGCGCGGTGGCCGACCTCGGCGACGGTCAGACGCTCACCGTGGACCGCGATGGCAACTTCGTCCTGACCTCGCCCCAGTCGACGGAGGGCACGCGTCTTCCGCGCGTCTTCACCACCGCCACGACCCCGCCCGAGTTCACGACGCGCAACTACAGCAATGTGCTCTTCAGTCCGCTGGCCGGGCAGTCGATCGGGCAAGCGTTCCTGAATACGCTGACGGTCTCCATACCGGCCACCATCATTCCAATCCTGATCGCCGCCTTTGCGGCCTATGCGCTGGCCTGGATGGACTTTCCCGGCCGCGCGCTTCTGGTCGCGGCGGTCGTGGGTCTGCTGGTCGTGCCGCTGCAACTGGCGCTCATCCCGCTGTTGCAGTTCCACAACGCCATAGGCATCGGCAAGGGCTACCTGGGCATATGGCTCGCGCATACAGGGTTCGGCCTTCCGCTCGCCATCTATCTCTTGCGCAACTACATGGTCGGCCTGCCGCGTGACATCATCGAGAACGCGCGGGTGGACGGTGCGACCGAGTTCCAGATCTTCACCAAGATCATCCTGCCACTGTCGTTCCCCGCGCTCGCCAGCTTTGCGATCTTCCAGTTCCTTTGGACCTGGAACGACCTTCTGGTTGCGCTGGTCTTCCTGGGCACCTCGAACGACCAGCAGGTGCTGACAGGTAACCTTGTCAACCTGATGGGCTCGCGCGGCGGCGACTGGGAGATTCTCGCGACTTCGGCCTTCGTGTCGATCGCGGTGCCGCTGGCGGTGTTCTTCTCGATGCAACGCTTCCTCGTCCGCGGGCTTCTCGCGGGTTCCGTCAAGTAGGATCCATGAACCACATGATTTCCATAATGCAGACTGAGGCTCAGACGTCTCTGGCCGCAGACCGTGACTGGTGGCGGGGCGCGGTGATCTACCAGATCTATCCGCGCAGCTACCAGGATTCGAACCACGACGGCATTGGTGACCTGGCCGGCATCATCCATCGACTTCCGCACGTCGCGTCGCTGGGCGTGGATGCGATCTGGATTTCGCCGTTCTTCCGGTCACCCATGCTCGACTTCGGCTACGATGTGTCGGACTACCGCGATGTCGATCCGATGTTCGGCACGCTCGGCGATTTCGATGCGCTGATCCAGAGGGCGCATGAACTGGGGCTGCGTGTCCTCATCGATCTGGTTCTGTCGCACACGTCCGACCAGCATCCCTGGTTCAAGGAAAGCCGCGCCAGCAGAGAGAATGCGAAGGCCGACTGGTACGTCTGGGCCGACGCACGACCGGATGGCGGGCCGCCCAACAACTGGCTCTCGATCTTCGGCGGTTCTGCCTGGCAGTGGGACGGCGAGAGGATGCAGTATTACCTGCACAATTTCCTCAAGGAACAGCCGGACCTGAACCTGCACAACCCCGAGGTCCAGGACGAGCTTCTGGCGGTCGCCCGGTACTGGTTGGACCGTGGCGTGGACGGCTTCCGGCTCGATACCATCAACTTCTACTTCCACGACCCGAAGCTCAGGGACAATCCGCCCCTGCCGCCCGAGGCGCGCAACGACAAGATCGCGCCATCGGTCAACCCCTACAACTGGCAAGATCACCTCTACGACAAGAACCAGCCCGAGAACATTGACTTCCTCAGGCGCCTTCGGGCGGTCATGGACGAATACCCGGCAGCCGCTGCCGTGGGCGAAGTCGGCGATGCGCAGCGCGGGATCGAGATCCAGGCCCAATACACTGCCGGCAACGATCTGATGCACATGTGCTACGGTTTCGACTTCCTGTCGGCCGAGCCGCTGACTGGCAGACGCATCGCTGACGTGCTTGCAAACTACGACGCGGCTGGACCCGACAGCTGGTCCTGTTGGGCCTTCTCGAACCACGACGTCATGCGGCATGCCTCGCGCTGGAACTTGTCGGAAGGCGCGATCCGCCTGTACGCGGCAATCCTCCTGTCTCTCAAGGGCTCGGTCTGCCTCTACCAGGGCGAGGAGCTGGGCCTGACCGAAGCCTATGTCGCGTTCGAAGACCTGCGCGATCCCTACGGAATTCAGTTCTGGCCCAAGTATCGTGGCCGCGACGGGTGCCGGACGCCCATTCCCTGGGTGCAGGACAACCAGAACGGAGGGTTTTCCGACACCAAGCCGTGGCTTCCCGTGGCGGTCGAGCACCTCGACCGCGCCGTCGGGCGGCAAGACCGGGAAGAGGATTCCACGCTCGCCTTCTACCGGTCGCTGATCGCCTTCCGCAAGGCGCATCCTGCACTCGTCAAGGGTAGCCTCAAGATCTTCGAAGCCCGCGACGACTATCTGTCGCTGATCCGTGAGCACGAAGGCGCATCGGTCTTCGCTGCCTTCAACTTGTCGGCGGTCGCGCAGCCCGTCAGGCTTCCTCCGGGAAGCTGGCGGCAGGACCGCGGGGCACCGTTCCGTCCGACCGTGACCGACAAGGGCGTGACCCTGCCGCCGTGGCAGGCCTATTTCGCCGTGAGTGACTGACAACGAGAAAGAAGGGAGGGGACACCATGGCAGGGCTGAAGCTGAACGAAGTCGAAAAGGCCTATGGCGACGTCAAGGTTCTGTCGCATATCAACCTCGACATCAAACCGGGCGAGCTGATCGTGTTCGTGGGCCCCTCGGGCTGCGGCAAGTCCACGCTTCTGAGGATGATCGCGGGGCTCGAGCGCATCACCGGCGGCACGTTGGAAATCGACGGGCAGAAGGTCAACGATGTGCCGCCGGCCCAGCGGGGCATCGCGATGGTGTTCCAGTCCTATGCGCTCTACCCGCACATGACCGTGCGCGACAACATGTCCTTCGCGCTCAAGATAGCCAAGAAGTCCGACGCCGAGATCAAGTCGGCGGTCGACAAGGCGGCGAAGATCCTTCAGCTGACACCCTACCTCGACCGCCTGCCCAAGGCGTTGTCGGGCGGCCAGCGGCAACGCGTGGCCATCGGACGGGCCATCGTGCGCGACCCCAAGGTGTATCTGTTCGACGAACCGCTGTCGAACCTCGATGCGGCGCTGCGCGTGGCGACACGGATCGAGATTGCCCAGCTGAAGGAGGCGATGCCCGACCGAACGATGATCTATGTCACCCACGACCAGGTCGAGGCGATGACGCTCGCCTCCCGCATCGTCGTGCTGGCTGGCGGCGGCATCAGCCAGGTCGGCTCGCCCCTTGAACTCTACGAGCGGCCCGAGAACGAATTCGTTGCCCAATTCATCGGCAGCCCGTCGATGAACCTGTTCGACGGCGAGGTGACAGGGACGGGCCGGTCGACGAGCGTGCGCATCGCGGGGGGAGGCACGGCTGTCTCCTCGGTCTCGACCCGCGACGGTGAACAGGGTCTCAAGGTCCGCATAGGCGTGCGGCCGGAGGATCTGGTGCCCACGGACGCCGAAGACTGCGTCTATCAGGGCCGGGTCGATTACACCGAGGCCCTTGGGGAGGTGACCCTGCTCTATTTCCACACGGAGGGCGACGCGCCGCCGGTCATCGCCAAGGTGCCCGGGATCCATGCTGGTCTGCGCGGACAGGATGTGCGGCTCAAGGCCGATCCGGCCAAGGTTCACCTTTTCTCGAACGGGCGGTCGCTGCTCTACCGCTGACGTGCGGGTTTCCGCCCATCACGGGATGGGTGGGAACCTGAGCCTCTCACCGCCGTTTCTTCTCCGATGGCCGCCACAGGGCGGTGCAATCGAAGGAGAACACCAGTGTTTCGCATGAAAACGGTACTCGTCGTCGCGCTTCTTGCCGCTTCGCCCCTCGCCCTCGCAGCGGCCGAGCCGCCTGTGGCCGAGATCGACGTCAGCGCCGACTTCTCGGCCGTCGACGGCGCGAACGCGCTTGAGTTCTGGCCGGACCTCGAGGCCGATCTTGAGGCGCGCATCGCCGAAGCCGTCGCGCCGATGATGACCGACGATGGCGGACGCGTGCAGGTGATCGTGAACGAAGTCAGCGTGGACGGCGTTGCCCTCCTGCAGGGCGAGGGTGAGTTCAACACCCTGTCGGGCGGTATCTTCTACTATCCGCCTGAAGCCGGGGATGAGGGCACGACGCCCCAGACGGCGTCCATCACGGTCGTCGCCACACCCGATTACAGCCAGGCGGCGACAATCGTAAGCGCGACGTTGCGGCCCTATGCTGCGAGGCTTGACGGCTGGTTGAATCGCCATGGCATGAGGTCTTCGATACCGCTTTGT
>FWPV01002358.1_pt1 | contig 46856 bp, 34 predicted proteins | sample 2228371 | NCBI WGS metagenome assembly FWPV01 (sample SAMEA103939776, study PRJEB20133) | metagenome | reverse complement strand
AGCGCGACCCCAACTGCTCGTAATTGGTGGCTACGAAGCGGGTAACTCCGTGATCGTTGTCACGGCCGAAATCCGGCAAGGAGAGCATGCCGAGGTCTTTGTTGTTCAGCGTCCATGGGATGTCCATTAAGCTGTCGGCGCGCGTAAATCCGAAGCGGAATTCGTTATTGAACGTGGGCGATAGCACCGAGTTAAAATTCGCCACATAGCTGGTGGCGACGAGGTCCACGGTGGTCCACATGCCGCCGTCCGCAGGCAGGGGCAGGGGACCCGGGTCCAAGTTGCGGTAATCGCGACGGCTGTAACGGAAGAACCCGCGGTGAGAGCCGGTGAATACATGGTCCAACCTTCCGTCGTACTGATCGTTGTCAGCCTTGTTGACCGGGGAGTAGAAGAAGTTGCGCGTCAGGCCGGGCATGGTTGGGTCGGGGAACCAAGCGGCCACTTTTGAGCCGACCGGATCAAACTGGCTGCGGGGAATCACGTTGCCCGGATACGGGTCGCGCACCCACCGGGTTCCTTCCTGGCGCGTCGAGAAGGGATTGTAAATGGGCAGCAGACCCTGGCCGTTGAAATCGCCTTGCTTGGCCGCGGGCAACGGCACGGTGGTGGTGTTCACTTCGCCGATGCGGCTGCGGCGTCCCTCGAAGCTTGCAAAGAAGAAGGTCTTGTCCCGGACGATCCTGCCGCCGAATGTGCCGCCGAATTGATTCCTCTTGTATGGCGTCTTCGGCGAACTGGCGCGGTTGGCGAAGAAGTTATTGGCGGCCAGTTTGTCGTTGCGGAAGAATTCGTACAGCGTCCCGCGGTATTGATTCGTGCCGGATTTGGTTTGCACCTGAACCGTGCCGCCCATGCGGAATCCGAACTCGGCGGAGTTGTTGTTGGTGACGACGCGGAACTCCTGCAGGGCGTCGATGGAGGGCGTCACGGCTTGCGCTTCCCATCCCATCTGCCCCCCTGTAGTCCGTGAGGCGTTGTCCACGCCATCCAAGGTGATGTTGACGTGGTAGGCTTTCGATCCGGCGGCTGTAAACGCGCCCGCGGCGCTGGATCGCGCGTCTTCGGCGGGCGCCGCCCCGGGGGTCAGCATCGCGAGCTCCAGATAATTGCGGCTGTCGAGCGGCAGTTCCACCACCTGCCGGTTGTCGATGACCTGCCCGACAATGGTGGTCTCCGAGTTCAGCAGCGCCGCCGCTGCTGAAATCTCAATCGTAGTTTCGACTTTGCCTACCTCTAAGATGATGTCGGCTCGCACTGTGGCGCCGACATCCAGAGGGACGTTCGAAAGGGTGGTAGTGGCGAAGCCCTTGGCCTCCGCCTTGACGGAGTATGTGCCCGGCGCCAGAAAGGGGACGGAATAGAACCCCTGTTCGTTGGTCAGAACGGACTGGCTGACGCCGGTGGCGGTGTTTATGACCGTGACTCTCGCGCCCGGGACCGCCGCCTCGCTTTTGTCGGTGACGATGCCCTGAATGGTGGACTGCTGCGCCCACGCGGAGAGTGAAAAGAGGACGAATAACCCCGATGCCCTTTTCATGCCGGAAGCATACGCCCAACCGTCAGCGGAAGCAGGCCCCCCGGCCGCGGCTTTCCCTGAACCAACGAAACATCTGCGTTCATCCGCGTTGATCCGCGGATCGTTGAATGGCAGCCACGGATGAACGCCGATCAACGCCGATAGGCATGCATCGCGGCCGCCATAGCCCGTTCTCCCGGCGCGAGCTTCCGATCCGTGTTCGCCCGCGGCTGCCTTCGTCAGCTCTTCTCAATGTCGCGGTGGGAGCCTTTGACGCGGTAGCCGGCGCGGGCGAGACGCTTGCGGATTTCGTCCGCCATCATCACCGAGCGGTGGCGCCCGCCGGTGCAGCCGAACGCGATGGTCAAATAGCTCTTGCCCTCACGGAGGTAGTGCGGCAGAAGGTACACCAGCAGGTCTGTGATGCGGTCGATGAATTCCGCGGTTTGAGGAAATGACCGTATATAGCGCGCCACGCGCGGATGCCTCCCGCTCAGGTGCTTGTACTCCTTGATGTAGTTCGGGTTGGGCAGAAACCGCACGTCGAACACCAGGTCGCTGTCCGGGGGGATGCCGTAGCGGAAGCCGAAGCTCGTCACATAAACCATCAGCTTGGATTCGTCGCGCCCCCCGGCAAACTGCTCGCCGATATACTCCCGCAGTTCGTGCACATTGAACTTGGACGTGTTGATGGTCAGGTCGGCGAGCTTGCGGACCGGCTTGAGCAACTCGCGCTCCGCTTGAATGCTTCGGGTGATCGATCTGCCGGTTCCCAGCGGGTGCGGGCGGCGCGTTTCGCTGAAGCGCCGCACCAAGGTTTCGTCGTCGGCTTCAAGGAAGATCAGCCGCGTGGGAATGCGGCGCTTCAGATCGGCGTACAGACGGGGAAAACGCTGGAAAGCGCCGCCCTCGCGGACGTCCACCACCAGCGCCGCCCGCCGCACCTTCGGCGAATCGAGCGAGAGTTCAGCGAATTTCGGAATAAGGTCCAGCGGGAGATTATCGACGGCGTAATAACCCAGGTCCTCCAGCGTCCGCAGCACCGTGCCTTTGCCCGAACCGCTCAAACCGGTGATGATCACCAGCTCAGTCGAGGACGCCGCGGGCGCCGGAGGCTTGGGCATAAGCGCTCAGGGCTGAACCAGGTCGAAGTTGCCGTCCCGCCGCCGGATGAGGACGCTCAGCTTGTCGGTTTCGGCGTCCATATAAACCAGGTAGTCGCGCCCGTTCTCCATCTCGAGGAGGGCTTCGTCGAGCGTCATCGGCTTGCGCCGCGAAGGTTGCTTGAGACGGAAAACATGCCCGCCGGCGCCGCTTTCTTCTTCCGCCGCCTCCGGCGCTTCGGATTCTTCCTCCTCGCCCCAGGCGGATTTATTATTGCCGCGCTTGCTGTCGCGCCACTTCTCGCGCAGCTTCAAGATCTGCTTTTCCAACTTTTCGAACGCTTCCGACAGGGCGGCGAACTGATCCGTGTCCGTCCCGATGCCGACCACGCGATGATCGTAAAAGTCCACGGTCACCTCGGCTCGCACGAGGTGACGCTCATTGCTTAAGACGACGTGTGCCTCCTTCTCGCTCTTAGGCGAATCGACCACCTTCGCAATCTTTGCGATCTTGGCGTCCAGCTTGCGCTGCTGGGCGGGCAGAAGAGCCCTCTGCTTTCCGGTATAGGTGACTTTCATCGCTATCCTCCAAGAAGAAACCCGGGTGGGACACGCCCGGTCATCCGCGCACGCGCCGTTGATGGGTGGAAGGAATCTTCATGTCTTCCCGATACTTGGCCACGGTGCGCCGCGTGACCTGGATTCCTTCCGCCTGCAATCTCGCCGTGATCTGCTCGTCGGTAAGGGGATGGGCGGGATCTTCCTCCTCAATCATCTTCTTTACCAGCCGCTTGACCACCAAGAGCGGCATTTGGCTGCCGGTAGTGCCCTGCACTGCCTCAGAGAAGAAAGAGCGTAACTCGAAAACCCCTTGTGGCGTGTGGGCGTACTTGTTGGCCACCGCGCGGCTCACTGTGGACGGGTGCACGCCTATCTCTTCGGCCACTTCCTTGATCATCATAGGCTTCAGCTTGTCGATGCCGCCCTCCAAAAACTCGGTCTGGCGGCGGACAATAGCCTGGCACACCCGCAAGATCGTCTGCTTGCGCTGCTCAATGTTCTTCATGAGCTGGAGCGCAGCCGTATAACGGTCCTTGACGTAGTTGCGGACTTCCTTGTTCGGCTCCTGATCCCGGTCCAGCATGCGGCGGTACTGGGGATTCAACCGCAACTGCGGGATGTCTTCATCGTTGAGCTGAATGACGTAACTGTCGCCCTCTTTGGTGATGAAGACGTCCGGCTCCACTTGGCGCGCGCCGGGTCCGGAGTACTTCATCCCGGGGCGGGGGTCGAGATGCCGGATCACGTCCAAAGCGATCTGCACATGCTCGATGGGACGCCCCAGAACCTTGGCTAGCTGCGTGGTCTGGTGCGTCTCCACCAGTTTGAGGTGGTTGGCCACGATCTGCCAGGCGAGGCCGCCCTTGCCGTTGCGGCTCTCGAGTTGCAACAGCAGACACTCGCGCACGTCGCGCGCGCCAACGCCCGCCGGATCGAGCGACTGCACCGCCTTGAGAGCCGCTTCGACGTCTTCCAGCTTGTGCCCGCCGCTCGCGGCGATCTCTGCAAGCGAATCGGTCAGATACCCGTTCTCGTCGAGGCTGCCGACGATCGAATCCGCAGCCGCGCGCACCGCCTCGGGGAGCACCAGCACCGCCAGTTGCTCTCCCAAGTGGTCAGCCAGCGTAACCGGCGCGGACAGGAACGTCTCGAAAGAGGGCTTCTCCACGGTTTCCGCAGCCGGGCTGCGAAAGCCGGGGTCCAAATACTCATCCCAGTACTGGCCGAAATCGATCTCGTCGAACGGGTCACTGGACTTTTCGACCGCAATCTCGCCTTCGGCGGCTTCAACCGCCGGCGCCTCGCCTGCTTCGAATCCGCCGGAAGCCATCTCCTGACTTCCCTCCGCCGGCGCCTCCGGCTCCCCGCTATAGGCATCCACTTCCACAGGCGCTGCGGCCGACTCCAGGACTTCCCGATCCGCCGGTTCGGCCACCCGTTCGGCCTCCAGAAGCGCCTGCACCTCCTCCGGCGTCAGCTCGTCGCCGCCTTCCGATGCCTCTTCCAGCATCGGGTTGCGGGCCACTTCCTGAAGAATCATGTCCTTTAATTCCAGCCGGTTAAGCTGGAGGACGGTGACCATCTGCACCAGCGATGGAGTGAGGATTTGCTTCTGCTGGACCTTTACCTGAAGTCTCGGAGACAGCAAACTCATTTGCCCTCATGATAACAGAAGCCGGAACCGGCGAATCCAGGATTCCGAAAGGGCGGGATGGTGGACCGGGCTATGCGGGTCCCAGGGTAAAACCCTCGCCAAGATAGACTCGTTTGACGTCCGGATCGCGCCCCAGAGCTTCCGGACTCCCGGCGCGGAATATGGATCCGTTATTGATGATGTAGGCGCGGTCTGTCACGGCTAGGGTCTCGCGGACGTTGTGGTCGGTGACCAGAATCCCGATGCCCGCGCGCTTCAAATCGAAGATGATGCGCTGCAATTCGAGCACTTGTATGGGGTCGATTCCGGAAAAAGGTTCGTCGAGCAGCAGGAAGTGAGGCTCAATCACCAAAGAGCGGGCGATCTCGACGCGCCGCCTTTCGCCGCCCGAAAGCATGTATCCCTTGCTTTTCGCCACCTTCTCGAGTCCGAGCTGCTCGATGAGCCGTGTCATGCGGAGCCGGCGCTCGCGGCTGCTCAGCGGCAGCGTTTCCAGAATGGCCATCAGGTTGTCTTCGACGGTCAGCTTCCGGAACACGGAGGGCTCCTGCGGCAGGTAGGAGATGCCGTGGCGGGCTCTCAAGTACATCGGAAGGTGGGTGATATCTTCGTCGTCGAGCTTGATGCGCCCCGAGTCCGGGGTGACAAGCCCAACGATCATGTAGAAAGAAGTCGTCTTGCCCGCGCCGTTCGGTCCGAGGAGCCCCACCACTTCGCCCGTAGATAAGGAGATCGAAACATCGTCCACTACCTTCCGGCGGTTGTACGTCTTGGAGATCTCACAGGTTTGAAGGGTGGGCATGGAGTCGGGTCGTCAGATGCCGGTTTGCAGATGCGCACCGGACGGGCCGCCCGGCCCTCAGCCGGGAGCTGAGGACCGGCTGCTGACCGCCCCCGTCACTTCCGTTTGATGACGGTGCGCACAGGCTCCGCCGGGACGCCATCTACCAGCAGCCTATCATCGCCGGCGAACCAGGTCAATTTCCGCCCCCGGGTGGAGCCGCGCAGGCTGTCATCCAAAACCGGGTCGCCGCCTGAAAGGACAACCCGCTGTTCGGCGACGTAGTATTCAGCCTGCTCGCCCGTTCCGCGGCGGACCCGTCCCGGCACGCGGTGGAGGATTTCCACCGCGCCGGAGGCGAAGGCGCGGTCAAGCGACGATCCGCCTTCGGAGTCTTCACGGAACCAAGCCCGCAATTCGCGGGCGCGGATGTCGAGCTCGGCGCGCTGCAAGCGCACGTCCCCTTTATACCAAGCCAAGCGGTCTTTACCCGTGTAGGAGAGTTCCTGAGCGGTCACCGTCGTTGGAGCGGGGGACTTGCGCTTGGACTTCTCGTCCTTCTGGCTTTCAATGAAATGGCTGAAGACGTTGCCCCGCGCAGCGAGCGTTTCGTTCTTGCGGTCGAGGGTGACGGATTCAGCCCGCAGGCGGTTGGGTCCCTGCCAGAGCGTCACACTACCCTCGTAGTGGATCAAGCTCTGTGCATTGGTGGATCGCATTTGGCGCGCGGCGGCTTGTAGAGTCTCGTCCCCGAGAAGCATGGCTTGGGATCCGGCGCCGGGTTTCCTCTTTTCGGGAACGCGTGTAGTGCGGACATTGCCTTCAGCGGCGAAATCATCCGTCTTCTGATCGAGGCGGATGCGATCGGCGGATGTGGAGCCCGAAGGGTCCCAAACGCGGGCGTTGCCCTCGAGTTGGATCTGGTTGAGGGCTGAGTCCAAGATGGCTCGCTCCGCCACGGCGCGGCGGGTCCCCTCTTCATAGCGGAATGCGCCCGATTGCTCCAGCCGGCTCAACTGGCTGGTCTTGGGTTCGAAGAAAGCCGTGAGCATGTCGCTCCATGTGGAAGCGAATTCGGGATCGCCCTTGCGGCGCTGCACTCTCCAAGTCCTGGTGGAGGCATTCAGCGCCACGCAAGATTGGATGCGGTTGCCTGGCGCGTACTCGATAGTGATTCTTTCGCCTTCCAAAAGCCGCCGCGGCGCGCCCGGGCGGTTCGGAACAAACTCGATGGCGCCAGGAGCGTGCGTAGCCATGCGATCCATCTCCTCGCCCCCGGGGCGCATAATGACCTCCACCACTTCGCTGCGCAGCAGGCGCGTATCGGCGGGAGGGGTACCGGGGCGGGGAACAGGGAACGATTCCGCGCGGGCGTTGCCCATGGCGAGAGCTTGCTTCAGCACGCTTTCCCCGTTTTCGGCGGCGAATCCGAGATCCAACCTGTCGCTTGAAAACGCCGTGCGCGCCGTGGAAGAGAAAAGATTCAGTGACGCGCCGTTCGATCCTTGAATTTTTTGGATAACGGCATCCTCGTCGAAAAACAGCCGGAGCTCGCCGGCGGCATACCGCAACTCGCGGTTGGGAGCGCGGTGGGCGCCGCTCGCCTTCAGGGCTTCGACCGATTCCAAGGCGCCCTTGCGAAGATGGACGATGCCGCTGGCGGCTTCGAGCGACGTGCCGCCGCGGGTCAAGCGGCACGGAGTGTGGAGCCAAACCTCCGAGTCCCGCTCCCGGTAAACGAGGTTTTCGGTTTCGAGGCGCATGGGCGGGGCGTCCTTGCGCCGGGGGTGCATCAGGAGATTTACTGAGCTTTTGAGCGTCAATTCCCGGGCGGCGGGGTCATAAATGGCGCCTATGGCTTGTCCCTTCCCGAGGTCTAATTCAAAGCTCGCCGCCCGATCGGTTTCGGCTTTCCCGGAGCGCGCGTCGAAGCGGACGCCGGTGGAGCGGATCTTCAATATGCGCCCGGCGGGTCTGTCCTCCACCGGGAGTCCCATGGTCACCTCCACTTCGCCCTCTGAATAGAGCGAGCCGGCGGAACGGTCGAACGAAACGCGGGCGCTCCGGGCGCGGTCATACGCTTTACCGTCGCGGTGGTAAAGCTTTAGCTCCACGCCGGTGAGTTCGATGACGCCTTCTTGGCGGGACTGTTCGAAGCTGCGCGCGCTGACGGTGACCACGGGGCGGTCGCCATCCATTTGGGTGTAGGTCCAATCCTGGGCGGCGGCGGCGAGTTTCTCGGAAAGAGGAGGGGGCGGCTCGGCGGCGTGGCGTTGCCGGAACTGGAGCTGGAAGTGATAGGTGGCGGCGACGGCGGCGATCAATGCCACCAGCACGGTGAGCAGGAACCAGCGAACGCGCCGCATCCTGACATTCAGCATAGCAAGCGTCCGGCTGCCGGGCGGCGGAGACCGGAAGGTCTGTAGAGCATCCGCTTGTCAAGGATAAGAAAGGCTTATATAACAATATCTTACAGGGAAATATTGTCACTCCTCTTCCGAGTGTGCTAATAATAGATATCGGGTTTGGGCAGCTCTGGTCCAAACCGGGTTTCATCACCCAACAATCGGAGCATCGAGTTCTCAGGTTCCTTAACTCAATTGGAGGTGCATGTATGAACATTCGGCCGCTTTATGACCGGATTGTGGTGAAGCGGATTGAAGAGCAAGAGACCATGCAGGGCGGGATCATCATCCCGGACACCGCGAAAGAGAAGCCCCAGGAGGGCGAAGTCGTGGCGGTGGGGCAGGGCAAGCGTTTGGAAAACGGCAAGATCATCCCGCTGGACGTGAAGGCGGGCGACCGGATCTTGTTCGGCAAGTACTCCGGCAGCGAGATTAAGCTCGGCGGCGAGGAGTACTTGATCATGCGTGAGGACGAAGTGCTCGGCGTCCTCGAGAAGAAATAGGTTTTCAGGAGAGGAAGGATTATGGCAGCGAAGCAGATCGTATACAGCGAAAACTCCCGGCAGGCGATCCTGCGGGGCGTGAATCAGCTTGCCGAAGCGGTGAAGGTGACGCTCGGGCCGAAGGGTCGGAACGTGGTCCTCGAGAAGAAGTTCGGCGGACCGACGATCACCAAGGACGGCGTGACCGTAGCCAAGGAAATCGAACTGAAAGACCCGCTGGAGAACATGGGCGCGCAGATGGTGCGCGAAGTGGCGTCCAAGACCTCCGATGTGGCGGGCGACGGCACCACCACGGCGACCATCCTGGCGCAGAGCCTGTTCCGCGAAGGCGTGAAGGCTGTGGCGGCGGGCGCCAACCCGATGGCTCTGAAGCGGGGCATCGAGAAGGCTGTCGAGAAGGTGGTTGAGGAAATTCAGAAGCTGTCGGCGAAAGTCGAAGACAACGAGAAGATCGCTCAGGTCGGCACGATTTCAGCGAACGGCGACAGCCAGATCGGCAAGATCATCTCCGAGGCGATGACGAAAGTCGGCAAAGACGGCGTCATCACCGTGGAAGAATCCAAGACGATGACCACCGAGCTTCAGACGGTGGACGGCATGCAGTTTGACCGCGGCTACCTGTCGCCTTACTTTATCACCGACCCGGACCGGATGGAAGCGGTTCTGGAAGATCCTTACATCCTGATCCATGAGAAGAAGATCAGCAACATGAAGGACCTGCTACCGCTGCTTGAGCAGATCGCCCGCAGCGGGAAGCCGTTGCTGGTCATCGCCGAGGAGGTGGAAGGCGAGGCTCTGGCGACGCTGGTGGTCAACAAGCTGCGCGGCACGCTCAACTGCTGCGCGGTGAAGGCGCCGGGCTTCGGCGACCGCCGCAAGGCCATGCTCGAAGACATCGCCATCCTCACCGGCGGCAAGGCCATCATGGAAGAGACCGGCATCAAGCTGGAAGGCGTTCGCCTTGAGGACCTCGGCCGCGCCAAGCGCGTGACCGTGGACAAGGACAACACCACCATCGTGGACGGCGCCGGCAGCCAGAAGGCGATCGAAGGCCGCATCAAGCAGTTGCGCGCTCAGATCGAAGAAACCACTTCGGACTACGACCGCGAGAAGCTGCAAGAGCGGTTGGCGAAGCTCGCCGGCGGCGTGGCGGTGATTAAGGTTGGCGCTGCGACCGAGACCGAAATGAAGGAGAAGAAGGCTCGCGTCGAGGATGCTCTGCACGCCACTCGCGCAGCGGTTGAAGAAGGCATCGTGCCGGGCGGCGGCGTAGCGCTGCTGCGCGCGGCGAAGGTGCTCAACGACCTGAAGCTCGAAGGCGACGAGCAGATTGGCGTCGACATGGTGAAGCGGGCTTGTGAAGAGCCGCTGCGCCAGATCGTGGCCAATGCCGGCTATGAGGGCGCCATCGTGGCCGAGAAGGTTCGCGAGAACTCGAACCCGAACTTCGGTTTCAACGCCGAGACGGGCCAGTATGAGGACCTGGTGGCGGCGGGCGTCATCGATCCGACTAAGGTCACCCGTACGGCTCTCCAGAACGCCGCTTCGATCAGCGCCCTGATGCTCACCACCGAAGCGCTGGTCTGCGAGATTCCGGAGAAGAAGGAAACCCCCGCTCCCGGCGGCCACGGCGGCGGGATGGATTACTAAAAAGCGTTCCCCTTTAAGCGAGCAGCGGCCGGCTCCGGCTGACCGCTGTTCGCTTTATTGACACCCTGCCAGCGCGCGGGGCGCCGAAGAGCCCGCCGAGTTGGATAGCCGGACAGCGGTGGGCGTGGCGCCGCTTGCTGCAACTACCGGCACATTCAAGGTGAAACTTCCGCCGGTGCGGACGGAAACCGGGTTCAAGAAGTACTCGCCCGCCGCACCGGCGATATTTTCTTTGAGCACGCCCGAACTCAGCGTCAATTCCACCTCGTCAAGCTGCCGCGTAGTGGTATAGCCGGTTACGACGAGCTCAATGCCATCGGGACGGGGCCTATAGCAGGCCGAGGTTATCACCGGCGGCAGGCGGTCCACCGTGAAAACGCGAGGCGGCGGCGCTGCGCTCAAACGGTTGCCCGCCACTTCGAGCTGTGCAACGGAAAAGATTACGCGCGCCGCCACGGTGCCGCTCGACACGATCGGAATGGCCGCCCTCCGTTCGCCTGCGGGAATCGTAAAACGAATCGCCCGCTGGCCATTGTTGAACCGCACAATGGGGTCGGGGCGGTTCGCTTCCGCTTCTGAATGCCCCGTGTTGGCGGCGACGTCGAGCCGCACCACCCCTTGCACGGGCAAGGGATAAGGCGCGCTCAGCTCAACGCCCGCCGGCAAATTGGAGGTCGCCGGCGCGATCACCGCCGCGAGGGGCGACAGCCGGATTTCAGGCAGGGGCGGCAGCTCCACCAACGCCTTGCAATCCTTGACAGCGCTTCGTCCTAAAGCGTCGACGGCCCGGATTTCAAAGCTTGACACGCCGGCGAGGCGCGCCACGCCGCTCAGCACTCCGCTCGAATCTAACGTCAGCCCTGCCGGCAGGTCGCCCGCGACAAACCATTGAAACGGACTGACGCCGCCCATGGCTTCAAATTGGAAACGGTAACTTGCGCCCACCTGCGGCGGTGGCAATGGACAGGCGCTCATGATGCGCGGAAGCGGGGGATCAATGCGCACCAGGCACGCCTGAGCCGTTGCCGTCCCCGCGGCGTCAAGGGCTCTTAGAACGAAATCGAAAGCGCCTGCTTGCTGTGGCGTGCCGTGGAATACTCCAGCCGGCGAGAGGGCCAATCCCGGCGGGAGCGTTCCCGCATAGGACCAGAGATAGGGTTCTTCCCCGCCCACCGCTTGCGCGCGAGCGTCATATTCACTTCCGGCGACGCCCGGAGGCAACGGGCACGACGTCACCGCGAACTGTGGCCGGTTCACGGTCAAACTGCACGGGACACCGGCGGGGAGTCCCGCGGCGTCCGTCACGAGCAGCCGGAACTGATAGGCGCCGGCAGCTAGCGGGACTCCACTCAGCAAGCCGTCCCTCGACAGGCGCAAACCGGGCGGCAGACTTCCCACGACACTCCACGAATACCCACCGCTGCCGCCCCCGGCTCGCAAACTATGGCTGTAGGAGACGCCAATGGACGCGGCAGGAAGCGGACAGGCGGAGAGCACCGTCACCGAGGGAGCGCCGATGGTCAACGAACAGGTCCGCGAAGCGGTGCGCCCTAGCCGGTCCGAAGCGCGCAAGGTGAAGCGGTAGGATGCAGCGACCGCCGGAACGCCCCGCAGCTCTCCCGTGGGACTGAGGCTCAGACCCGCCGGAAGCTGACCGTCCTCTGACCAAACGTACGGCGGAGTCCCGCCGCTTGCGCCCAGAGTCTGGTCGTATGGGACTCCCAAAGTTCCAAACTCGGCCGGACATCCCGCGATGGTGGGTTCCGGAGCAGCCGGCCGCACCACGAGGCTGCACTGCTTGTAGCCGGGAACGGCGCCTTCGTCGCTGCTTGTGGCGCGAAGTTGGAACAGGTAGGTTCCGGCTGCGGCGGGCGTGCCGCTCAGCCGGCCGTCCGTGCCCAGCGACAGCCCGGGCGGCAGGCGCCCCTCGGCGCTCCATAAGTAAGGCGCGGTTCCTCCCGCGGCCTCAAGCTGCCGCGCGTACGCCGCTCCGGCTGTGGCTTCAGGCAAAGGGCAAGCTGTGCGAACGGAGATGACCGGGGGTTCGGCGCGCAAACTGCATCGCTTGGCCACCGTCACATCGCCTTCTTCGCTGCGGGCGGTGACGCTGACTGTGAAGTGGTAAATGCCTACAGACGGAATTCGTCCGCTCAGGACGCCGTCGGCGGTGAGCGAGAACGGCAGCGTCATGCCCGGGTCGGCGAGCATGGACCACCGGAAAGGCGGTGGCTCTCCGGTGGCGGCAAACTGCGTGCGGAACGACGTTCCCGCGACGACATCCGGCAGCGGGCACCCGGTGAGGATGGTGAGACCGGGGCTGATCTGCCCGCCCCGCGCGCGGAAAACCCACCTTCCCGTGACTTGGCTATTCAAGCGCCCTCGCGCGACCGAGCGCGGTGAAGAATCCAGAAACGAGCCCGGAATCAGCGAGCCGGGAAGTTCGTAGGACGTTCCCGGTTCACCCGACCCGTTCGACCAGCCGATGGAGGGGGCGACTCCTCCGAAGCCGCCCACCCCACCACTGGCATCCCCGGTTTCCCAGGAGATACGGGCATAATTGAACTCGATGTCGAAGTCGCCCGGCGCAATGTCCGAACGGTCTATAAGGACGAGTTGGAAACTGTTGAGCTTGTCGCTGTGTTGATTGTAATAGCCGACATTGATGTAGTTCACCCCGAACGCCGCCCTACCGTTGATCGTGTCCCGGCCGTAGGTGACTAGGTTCGACCCGGCAGCGCGCGTGTCGACGTCGGCAAAAAAAGCGGCTATGATTTCGCGTTGGGTGCTCTCCAGCCCGAACGGAGTGTACGTGGGCAAGGGCGCGTCGAAAGTAACGTTGCCGTTGTTGTTCACATACACGGCGCTGCGCGTGCGACCGAAAAAGTTGATGGTGAAACCGAGCGGCTCCAACGGGCTCGATCCATCGTCGTTGGCGGGAATCGAGTTCGCCTGGAAGCCGGCGTTGGTGCGCAATGGCTGCGCGGCTGCCGGAAGAGCCGCGGCGCAACAGGCTGCGAGCAGGATCAGGCGCTTCACGGTTGCACCTCCTGAGCCGCCACGAGGGCGGCGCGCGGCGCCGGTGCGTCCCCGTCAAAGACCGGAAAGCCTCCCTTGACGCCGGCGCTGAGGCGGAAAACGGCGTTCCCGCTCAGCCGGAAAAGCCCCTCCGGGCGGCAATCGCAGTCCACCTTCGCCTCCGCGCCGGTAGCGAGGTCGATCATCGCTATCTCGCTAGCCTCACGGGAGGCCAAAACAATGCTGCGCCCATCGGACGAGAACGCCGCGAAGTCCGCCGGGCGAAACCGTCCCGCGGGCGTCTCCGCGTCACGCAGGAGAACGGCGCCGGCTTCTTGGCCAGCCACCAGCAGCAAATCCCGGCTTGACGGCCGGAAAGCCGCCGAACGTACGCTAACTCCGGCTCCGGCGGGCCTCAAGGAACCGGAGGGGCTCAAAAGGAATGCCGCGGAGCCCTCGATCAACACCGCCATCGAGCCGTCATCCGGCACAGCCGCCAGGAGCGACTCTGAGGAATTTGTGTCGATGTCCGCCGACCACTTAAGGACGGGATGGTCCGGCAACCCGCTCCAGACTTCAACGCGCGCCGCTTCCGTCCAATGGACGGCGGCTGTGCGTGCGGAGGGTGAAAATGCCACCTTTCCATGTCCTTCGACAGTTTTAGAAAGACGTTGGACGATAGGCGTCCCGACCTCCCACCGAACGAGGGACAAGCCGTCACGGGCGACCAGACCGAACGCCAGCCCGGGCGCGGCGTGAATCTCCGGACCAGACCATAAGAAAGCCGGGCTCAACGATGCCGCGCCCGCGACTCCCATCACTGCATGCACGCCCGCCGAGGATTCGTCATAAACATAGCCCATCACCGGCGGCGTTAGGAAAGGCTTGGAAAGCTGCGCGGGGCTTGGCGGGGAGCAGCCGAGCCAGTAAAGACCCAGCGCGAGAGCGTAGTGTGTTTTCATGCCGTCTCCCGTCGCGGCGCCGTGGACTCCTTCGTGACACCCCGACAAAGGACTATCGGTAGAATCGAATGGTCTCATTAGAAGAGAAGCGAATATAGGACAGTTTCGGTCCAATATTCCGCTGGATGCCGTTCTTGGCGTTCTGCGGGGGCATATCTTCCGTTCCCTGCGCCGTGCTTGGGCTTTGGATCGTTTTGGTCCAAAATGGCAGCAATCCCGCTATCTGGGACCTGGGAATACACTGCCAACACTGGGAGTATCCGAATGAGCACGCATTTGGTTCAAATTGATCCGATTGAGCAAGTCATCGAGCGGCGTTTGGCTGAGGAACGGGCGCGGTTAGAGAGGGAAGAAGGCTTATGGGTCAGTAACTTACAGCATTTCAAACGACCGTTTGAGCGGCCCTTCACCAAAGATCAGCGCGCGACTACTACCGTGCTGTTCGGAGGACTCACCTGGAAACACGAGAAACTGATCCACGGCGCGCTCGAAGGTTTGGGTTACAAGGCTCAATACTTGCCAACGCCGGATGTGGCGGCGTTTCAAGCCGGCAAGGAGTACGGCAACAACGGACAGTGCAACCCCACGTACTTTACCGTGGGCAACTTGGTGCGGTTCCTGCAAAGCCTGGAGGCTCAGGGGCTATCGCGGCAGGAGATCATCGACCGGTATGTGTTTTTCACCGCCGGCGCTTGCGGTCCGTGCCGTTTCGGGATGTACGAAGCCGAGTACCGTCTGGCTCTCCGCAATTCAGGCTTCGAAGGCTTCCGCGTGCTGCTTTTCCAGCAATCAGGCGGGCTCAGCCAGTCGGATGCCGAAGCGGGTTTGGAAATGAACCTGGATTTCTTCCTGGGGATTCTCAACGCCATGAATTTCGGCGACGTGCTGAATGACGTCGCCTATCAGATCCGACCTTTCGAAGTGCAGCCGGGAGCGACTGACGATACGCTGAACCGGGTTGTCGACTACATGCACGGCGTGCTGGCTCGCCATCAGCCGTGGAAGGTTGGCGATCGCCTTGGCGCCTACTTGGGCGGCTTCAAGGACAGCGCGGAGTATATCGGAAAGTTCGTCAACCAGATTTCGGGGGATCATTACACCTCGGCGCTGCGCGCCTGCCGCGACATGTTCAACGAGATCGAAGTCGACCGGCTCCGCGTGAAGCCTATCGTCAAGATCACCGGGGAGTTCTGGGCGCAGACCACCGAAGGCGACGGGAACTTCAACATGTTCAAGTTCCTGGAACGCGAGGGCGCTCAGGTGCTAGTCGAGCCGGTGGGCACGTGGATCATGTACATGATCCATCAGGTCATTCAGCGGTACAAAGACTGGAAGGGTCTGGAGGAAGGCGCTGTTCCGCCGCCGTTGTGGCAGATCGGGAAGCGAGCGAAGATCGAACTCGACTACCGCCGGAGGGTCGCCAAGCTGAAACTAGCCGAGGCGATCTTCGCGCGGGAATACCGCCGGGTAGTGGACGCTCTCGGCGGGCTGGCGCATCCGCTGGCGGATCAATATGAATTGCAGCGTCTGGGTCACCCGTATTACAACTCCCGCACCGGGGGCGGCGAGGGGCACCTTGAGGTGGCCAAGAACATCTACTACTCGAATAAGGACCTCGCCCACATGGTCCTGTCATTGAAGCCTTTCGGTTGCATGCCCTCCACGCAATCCGATGGCGCGCAAGCCGCTGTGGTGTCCCATTACCGGGACATCATCTATCTGCCGGTGGAGACTTCCGGAGAGGGCGAAATCAACGCCCACAGCCGCGTGCAGATGGCGCTCGGCGAGGCGAAGAACAAGGCGAAGCTGGAGTTTCAGCAAGCGCTCGACGCCACCGGACTGACGGTTGACGACTGCCGCGGCTTCATCGAAGAGCATCCGGAGATGAAACGCCCGATGTACAAGATCCCGCATCGCAAGGGCGTGATCGGGGTGGCGGCGAACACCGTGTATCACATAGCGGACAGAATGGGCGGCGGACGCCGCAGGGCGCACTAACCGGAGGCGGGATGAGCAAAACATATTTCATCGGGATGGATGTCGGCTCCACCACTGTGAAGGCGGTGGTGGTGGATCGGGACACGGACGCCATCGTCTGGCAGGACTATCAACGGCACGACACAAAGCAGCCGGAGAAGGCTCTGGAGTTTCTGAAGCGATTCGAGTCGGAAATTGAAGGCTTTGATCCGGAAGCGGCGCGAGTCTTCATCACCGGTTCGGGCGGCTCGAACATCGCCCGGTTCATCGGGGCGAAGTTCGTGCAGGAGGTGAACGCCGTTTCGCTGGCGGTGGAAAAGCTCTATCCCTCGTGCGGCTCGGTGATCGAACTCGGCGGGCAGGACGCCAAGATCATCATTTTTAAAGAAGATCCCGAGACGGGGCGCAAGAAGAAGATCCCGTCGATGAACGACAAGTGCGCCGGGGGCACCGGTGCGGTGATCGACAAAATCAACGCCAAGCTGCGCATTCCTCCGGACGAACTGTGCAACATGGGCTATAAGGGCCTCAAGCTGCACCCGGTGGCGGGCAAGTGCGGCGTATTCGCGGAAACCGATATCAACGGTCTTCAAAAGATGGGCGTGCCGCCGGACGAACTGATGGCGTCGCTTTTCGAAGCCATCGTCATGCAAAACCTTTCGGTGCTGACGCGTGGCAACACGCTGCGCCCGGAGGTGCTGTTGCTCGGGGGACCAAACACGTACATCCGCGGCATGCGGGATTGCTGGAAACACAACATTCCGAAGATCTGGCAGGAGCGGAATTTCCCTCTCCCCGAAGGCGTGCCGCCGGAAGATCTGATCAAGACGCCGGAAAACGCGCAGTATTTTGCGGCGATCGGCGCCGTGGAGTTCGGCAAGTGCGAGGACGAGTCCGCCGGGCGCTACACGGGGTGGCGCCAACTGGAGTGGTACATCACCACGGGCAGAGATCAAGAAAAGCAACTCAAGGGCGGCGGAAGCGGGCTGGTGAAGAGCAAAGAAGAGCTGGATACATTCCTCGCCCGTTACCGGCACAAGAAGTTCAACCCGGCGCGCTTCGAGCCCGGACAGGTGGTCGAAGGCTTCATCGGAATCGATGGCGGCTCGACTTCCACGAAAGCGGTGCTGCTTTCGGCGGGCAAGGAGCGGGCGGTGCTTGCCAAGGCGTATCAGCTTTCGAAGGGCAACCCCATCGAGGACACGATGGAGATCTTCGCCAAGCTGAGAAGGCAGGTGGAGGATCAAGGCGCCCGCCTGGAGGTGTTGGGCGTCGGCACCACAGGCTACGCCAAAGACATTTTGAAAGATGTCATCGGCGCGGATGCGGCGGTGGTGGAGACGGTGGCGCACACCCAAGCAGGTTTGCACTTTTACAACGACATCGACGTCATCTGCGACATCGGCGGGCAGGACATCAAGATCATCATCTTGAAGAACGGGCGGGTGAAGGACTTCAAGCTCAACACGCAGTGCTCCGCCGGCAACGGCTATTTTCTGCAATCCACGGCGCAGGGGTTCGGATATCCCGTGGAGCAGTTCGCCGACATCGCCTTCGGGGCGAAGTCCTTCCCGCAATTCGGCTACGGCTGCGCGGTGTTCATGCAGAGCGACATCGTGGATTTCCAACGGCAGGGCTGGCAGCCGGACGAGATCATGGCGGGGCTGTGCAACGTCTTGCCGAAGAACGTATGGCTGTACGTCTCGCAGATACCGAACCTGGCGGCGATCGGGCGCCGCTTCCTGCTGCAAGGGGGCACGCAGTACAACCTTGCGGCGGTGAAGGCGCAAGTGGATTTCATCGAGTCGCGTTTCAAGGGCAAGGACGTGCGTCCGGAAATCATCGTCCACGAACACTGCGGAGAAGCGGGCGCCATCGGCGCCGCGCTCGAAGCCGGGCGGTTGTGGGACAACGGCAGGCAGTCGACCTTCATCGGCTTGGACGCCGTGGGGCGCATCTCGTATAAAACGACCCGCTCCGAAGCCACGCGCTGCTACTTCTGCAAGAACAAATGCCTGCGCACGTTCATTGACGTGAAGACCAGCATTCTAAGCGAGAATGCCTACCGTCCGGCGAGTTCGAAGGTTCCCTTGGAAGACGGGGCGCAGCGGCTCATCATCGCCACTTGTGAAAAAGGCACGGTGGAGGACGTGGCCGAAATGCGGTCGATCAAGGGCAATCTCGACAAGGTCAAGGCGGCGAATCCGAATTTTGCGGAAATCGCCGCGCGGGCGGTGTTCCGGATACCGGACGTTCCCCTTGTGGCGGACGCCCCGCCGAAAGTCCGCCTGACGCCGTCACAAAAACGGCGCGCGGCGCTGATGGAGAAGCGGCGTGAGCTGCGCATCGGCATCCCGCGGGTCTTGAACATGTATTCGCAGACTCCGCTGTTCACCGGCTATTTCGTGTCGCTAGGCGTTCAGCCGGAGAACATCGTCTTCTCGGACTACACGACCGAAGCGCTGTACAAAGAAGGAGCGAAGCGGGGCGCCATCGACCCTTGCTTCCCCTCTAAGCTCGGCATCCCGCACGTGCATAACCTGCTGTACACACACCACGCCAAGAAGCCGCTCGATTTGATCTTCTTCCCGATGATCGACTGCCTGACGACCGACCTCAAGCATGTGCAGGCGTCCCGTTCCTGCCCCACCGTGGCGGCGACGCCCGCGGCGGTGAAGGCGGCGTTCACCAAGGAGGGGGATCTGTTTGCCGAAAAGGGCGTCCGGTTTGTCGATACGTTCGTGAACATTTCGAAGCCGGATCTCTTCGAGCGGCAGATGTGGGAGGCGTTCCGGGATATTCTGGGTCTCAGCCCCGAAGAAAACGCCCGGGCGGTGCGGGAGGGCTACAAAGCGCTTGATCACTACAACAACGTAGTCCTGCGCAAGCACGCGCGCGAGGTGCTGGAGCAGCTCGAGCGTGAGGACCGCTTGGGGATCGTCCTCTTGGGGCGTCCCTACCACAATGATCCCGGGATCAACCACGAAATCCTGGAGGAGTTCCAAAAGCTGGGATATCCGGTGTTCACGCAGGACTCTCTTCCGATCGACGACGACATCGTCTGGCGGTTGTTCGGAGACGAAGTGGCGGCGGGCGAAATTCCGCACCCCATGGCGATCACCGACGTGTGGAAAAACTCTTACAGCGAGAACACATCGCGCAAGATTTGGGCGGCGAAATACGTGGCGCGTCACCCGAACCTGGTGGCGCTCGAGATGTCTAATTTCAAGTGCGGTCACGACGCGCCGATTTACACGGTGGTCGAGGAAATTGTGGAGCACTCCGGCACGCCATACTTTTGCTTCAAGGACATTGACGAGAACAAACCCTCGGGTTCGATCAAGATCCGGGTGGAGACGATCGCCTACTTCTTGAAACGTTACCGGGAAGATCTGATCGCCTCACGGAAGAAACGTGCGGCGATCGATCAGCGGCTGAGGGAATATGAAGCGCGTCTCCGGAAGGAGCTGTTACGGGAGCGGCTGGCGCGTCTGGAGGGCGCTTTCCAGGATGGCGCCCTCCCGCAGATTCACGTGCCTGTCGGCGCTCTGGCGAATCCGCCTGAAGCAGGGGTGGGCGTCAGCAGTCAATGTGGTTAGCGAAGAAGCGATCGATGGACGCCTTGAGCGGCAGCATCTGCTGGTTCAGGCGGTCCATCTCGCTCCGGGGGAGCGGTTTGAACTCCTTCGCGGCGCGGATATTCTCTTCGACGTGCGCCCACTGCGGCATGCCGACGACACAGGCGCTGATGGGCAGAGACAACGCATAGGCGATTAACTTTGCGGGCGTTGTCTTTCCCACTAGGCGCTCCTGCGCGAACACTTTCATGGCGATGATGCCCATGTTCTTGCGCACGGCTACTGGAAGGGCGACTTCCTCAAAGCTGCCGGTGATGCCTTCGGCTGCCTTGCCGAACACGTTGCCGACCTTGGCGGCATTGAGCGCCATCTGGGTGCAGTCGAAATCGTGGCGTTCGAGCGCCGTCTTCAGCACGTTAGGATCGGTGTGGCTGGTGACGCCGATTGCCCGGCAGACCTTTTGGTCACGAAGTTTGTATAGAGCTTTCAGTACTCCATCCGGCGCCTCGATCGCGGCGAGGTCGGCTTCACGAGTCAGGCTGTGGATGTGGATCAGGTCGATTTTGTCCGTCTGGAGGCGCTTAAGAGTAGCATCCACCGCCTTCATCGCATCGTCGGCTTTGCGCACGGACAACTTGGTTGCGAGCCAGACGTCCTTGCGGCGGGTTTTCATCAGGTGGCCAAGCCATGTCTCGCTCTGCCCGTTGCCATAACTGTTGGCCGTATCGACATAGCTGATGCCCATGTCGATGGCCTTGTTGAGGACTTCGAGCGCCTTGTCTTGGTCCTTGTAAGCCAGGAAGCGGCTGCCGGCGCCAAATGCCAGCACCGAGACGCGCGCGCCCGTCCGTCCCAGGATGCGGGTCTGCATGCCTGTCTTCTTGTCCACTTCCGCCGCCGTCAAGGCGTTGACTCCTAAGCCGCCCAGCGCCGCGGTCTCTAAGAAATGCCGTCGTGAGATGTTCATTGGCGTCCCCTTTCGCAATCCGGAATTTACCGTACGAAGCTAATTGTAACAGCGATTCGCGGCCGGCGACTCGCTCCCAGCCTGAAATTGACCGTTGAGGCTCAATGCCCCTTGCCCCTCTCACTCCCCGATCAAGTGCAGCGTCACCGTTCTTTGATGCGGGATGCGGCGATGTTCGAAAAGAAAGATGCCTTGCCACGTTCCCAGCGTCATCCTCCCTCCGGCGACGGGGATAGAAAGCGAAACGGCGGTGAGAGCGGCACGGATGTGGGCGGGCATGTCGTCCGCGCCCTCGATCGTGTGGCTGTACAGACGCTCGTCCTCAGGAACGAGTTTGGTCAGGTAGCGTTCGAGGTCATAGACCACGTCGGGATCGGCGTTTTCCTGTATTACCAGCGACGCCGAAGTGTGCTGGACGAAGACGGTCAGCAATCCCGTTGTGATTCCCTGCGAGGAGACCCACCGCCCGGCTTCCCGCGTAAACTCATAAAGGCCTTTGCCCCGGGTGGCGATGCGAATCGTGTGGACCGCCTGCTTCATTCGACAGTGACGCTCTTGGCGAGGTTGCGCGGCTGGTCCACGTCGCAGCCGCGGCGCACGGCGATGTGGTAAGCGAGCAACTGCAAGGGCACGACTTCAAGGATCGGCAACAAAAGTTCGTTCGAGCGGGGGATCCACAGGACGTGGTCGGCGACTTGGGCGACCTCCCGTTCCCCTTCGCACGCCACGGCGATGACGGTGCCCTCGCGCGCCTTCACCTCCTGGAGATTGGCGAGCGTCTTCTCGTACCGCAAACAACTGTCGGGGCTCTCCAAGTCCCGCGCCGCCAGCACCACCACCGGCAGCTTTTCGTCGATCAAAGCATTCGGCCCGTGCTTCATCTCGCCGGCGGGATAACCCTCGGCATGAATGTAGGAAATCTCTTTGAGCTTCAGCGCGCCTTCCAAGGCGATAGGGAAATGAATTCCGCGACCGAGGAAAAGGAAATCCGTGGCGCGGAACAGCAGCCTCACCAGCTCTTCATAGCCTGCTTCGTGCGTCAGGATGTGCTCGAGCTTGCCGGGGATGCGCAGCAGTTCCGCCACTAAAGCCCGGGAGGCTTCCGGACCGAGCACGCCGCGCTTCTGCCCCAGATACATGGCCAGCAGGAACAAGGCGGTGAGCTGCGCGGTGAAAGCCTTGGTCGAAGCGACCCCGATTTCCGGACCGGCGTGAGTGAGCAGCGTACCCGCTGCTTCCCGCGTAATCATCGAGCCCTCGACGTTGCAAATGGCCAGGGTCTTCGATCCCCGCTGCTTGGCTTCCCGCTGTGCGGCTAATGTGTCGGCGGTCTCGCCGGACTGCGAGATCACCACCGTGAGGGTTTCCGGTCCCACGATGGGGTCCCGGTAACGGAACTCGCTGCCGTAGTCGACTTCCACCGGCATCCGCGCCAGCTTTTCGATCATGAACTTCCCGGCGAGAGCGGCGTGCCAGCTCGTTCCGCAGGCGACGATTTTGACGGACTCGAACTCGCGGAACTGCTGCTCGGTGATGTCCATCTCATTTAAGAAGATTTGCCCGCTCTCCTGGCCTACGCGCCCCAAAATGGTGTCGCGGACGGCGCGCGGCTGCTCGAAGATCTCCTTGAGCATGAAATGCTTGTAGCCGCCCTTTTCGGCCATGATGGGGTCCCACAGGATGTGGGTCACCTGCCGGCTTACAGGCTTGCCTTCGAAATCGGTGATGTGAACGCCTTCCGGCGTCAGGACAGCCATGTCGCCGTCCTGAAGAAAGAACATGTCGCGGGTGTAGCTGAGAATGGCCGGTACGTCGGAAGCGACGAAGTACTCGCCGTCGCCGAGGCCCACCACTGCCGGCGGTCCCTGCCGGGCCACAACGATCTTGCAGGGATCCCGCTCCGACATGACCGCCAGGGCGAAAACTCCGCTCAGCTCGCCGACCGACCGGCGCACCGCCACTTCCAAATTGCCGTCGAAATGCTTCTCGATAAGGTGCGCAATCACCTCGGTGTCTGTCTCGGTGAGGAAGCGGTGCCCTTCGGCGGCCAGCTTGTGTTTAAGGACGAGATAGTTCTCGATGATGCCGTTGTGCACAACGACGGTTCTGCCGTCACAGTCCCGGTGCGGGTGGGCGTTCTCCTCGGTGGGTCTTCCATGCGTCGCCCACCGGGTGTGCCCGATGCCGCACATACCCTCGATGGGGCTCATGCGGATGACTTCCTCGAGATTGCGCAGCTTTCCGGAGGCGCGCCGGACGGCCATAGCGGCGTCTTCGCCCATTACGGCGATGCCCGCGGAGTCATAGCCGCGGTACTCGAGGCGGCGCAAGCTGTCCAGGATGATCGGAACAGCCTTCCTCCTGCCGATGTACCCTACGATGCCGCACATGGCTGTTAATCCAGAATTTCCACCCGGTACTCTTCAATCACCGGGTTGGCCAGCACGTCTTCGGCGATTTGTTCAATTTCCCGGCGCACCGCTGAGCGGTCCTCGCCGGCGATTTCAATGTCGAAAAACTTCCCCTGCCGCACGTCCGCAACCGACGGGTGTCCGTGGCTGTTCAGCGCCGCGCGGATTGTCTGTCCCTGCGGATCGAGAACCGTCGGCTTTAGCGACACATAGACTCGGGCTTTCATGATGGTTTCTCCCATTGTACAAGCCCAGCGCGCGTGGACACCCGCCGGAGGTCCCATTGACTCCGGGCAGCCGGGGGTGTATACCTTCCGGGCAGAGGAAGCCGAGCATGCATGGATCGCGATTGCTGCAGTCGGGAAGCGCTCGACGCATTGTTTTGGCCGCTGCGATCTTGGTGTCTCCGGCGTTCGCCCAGGAGACGGCGGGAACGATCGCCGGACGCGTGTTGGACCCCGCGGGCGCGGCGGCGCCGGGAGCGGAGATCACCGCCGTGCACTTGGAAACCGGCAACATACGGCGGACGCAATCCAATTCCGAGGGGCTGTATGTTTTCCCTTCTCTCGCCTTGGGGCGTTACCGTTTGACGGCGTCGCTCGCCGGGTTTAAGCGGGCGGTGAAAGAAAATGTGGGGCTGCACGTCAACGACCGGCTGGTCGTGAACTTCGAATTGCAGGTTGGCGAGGTCGCCGAGGAGGTCACGGTCACCGCCGACGCCCCGCAAGTGGAATTGGGCAGTTCAGGCGAGAGCGGGCTGATTTCCGGAGATGAGATCCGGGACTTACAGCTCAACGGGCGCTCGTTCCTGACGCTGCTGGAGCTCATCCCGGGAGTAGCGAGCGACATGCCGGACCGCACGGACGCCAATCAGATCCCGTATCTCAACATCAATGGCGCGCGCTACACGTCGAGCACGCTCAGCGTGGACGGAGGAAACAACGCCGATCCGCTGATCGGCAGCGGACCGTTGAACACGCTGACTTCGGTGGAGACCATCGCCGAGTTCAAGGTGCTGACTTCGACGTTCGCCGCGGAATTCGGGCGCGGCGGCGTGGCGCAGATCAACGTGGTGACCCGGGGAGGAACGCGGGAGTTTCACGGCGGGCTGTTCCACTTCTTCCGCAACGACGCGCTCGACGCGCGGGATTACTTCAGCCACCGTGTGCTGCCGCTGAAAATGAACAATTTCGGTTTCAACTTCGGCGGACCGGTGTCGTTCGGAGGGTACAACCGGGAGCGCCGGAAGACCTTCTTCCTGTTCAATCAGGAGTACAACCACCTCAACATGCGGGCCTCCACGGTGACCACGACGGTGCCTTCCGAGGCCATGCGGCGCGGCGATTTCAGCGAACTCGGTCCGGGACGGGACGGTGTATGGGGTACGGCGGACGACCCGGTTGTCGATCCGCTAACCGGCCGCGGTTTCCCCAATGGCGTCATCCCTGCGGACCGCATCGACCCCAATGCCCGCAAGCTGATTCAGTTCTATCCTCTGCCCAACGCGCAAGGACCCGGGACAATCAACTACGTTTCGGCGGCGGCAAGCACGCAGCGGGTGCGCGAGGACATGATCCGTATCGACCAGGTGCTTAGCGAGAAGTGGAAGCTGTTCGGGCGCTACACGAACATGAAGTCGGACATCGGCAACCCGTACGGCGGTAACAGCACGACTTCCGTGGTAAACCGGTTCCCGGGCTTCGGGGCGACGAAGGCGAAGCGTCCCGGGAAGAACTTCACGGTCAGCCAGACGATGTTGCCGTCGAGAACTCTGCTGAACGAGTTGTTGTTCACATATTCGGCATACAGTTGGGCGCAGCGCCCCGCCAGCGAGCAGGTGACGCGGAAGGCTCTCGGGATGAACGTGACGGAAGTTTTTCCGGAGAACCCCGGCGACTTGATTCCGGCGATCAGTCTTGGCTCGAGTTTCGCCGGGCTGACATTGTCCCGAGTGGGCGGGACCGAAGTGGCCAACTACGACTTTTCCAACAACCTGACCAAACTGGCTGGAAACCACATGATTAAGGTGGGCGGGCTGTACTCGCGGGGCAAGAGCGACGCCATCCCGGTTTCTCCCTACACGAACGGGTCGTTCACCTTCAACACCGCGTTCTCAAAACACCCGGTGGCGAATTTCCTGCTGGGTCTTCCGGCTACTTACACGGAAGCCGAGCAATCGACGATTTCACGCTCGCGGTACGCCATGGCCGAGGCTTTCGCGCAGGATGACTTCCGGGTGTCCCGCAAACTGACGATCAACTACGGAGTGCGCTATTCGGCCTATTGGAACCCTTACGACGCCAAGAATACGCTCGCCAATTTCATGGCGGGGTTTTTCGATCCGCGCAAGGCGTTCCAAATCAACCCCTCGAACGGGAACCGGATTGCCGGCTCCGGCGACCCTGCGAACGGGCTGATCATCGCCGGGCGGAATTCGCCGTACGGAAAACGCGTGACAAACAACAATCTCGACTTGATTGCGCCGCGGTTTGGGTTCGCTTACGACATATTCGGCAGAGGCAAAACAGCGCTCAGGGGCGGCTACGGGATCTTCTACAGCCGTCCGATGATTCAGAACTTCATCCAAGCCACTTTCGACAATCCCCCGTTCACGCACACCGTGACCATAAACAACCCTTCATTTTCAGACCCTGCTTCGGGGATTGATACGCCCTCATTGGCGCCGCCGTCGCTCACGGCGATCAGCAACCCTCTGCACGCGCCGGCGATGCAGCAATGGAGCCTCGGGGTCCAGCACCAAGTGGTCCGCAGCGCCATTCTCAAGGTCAGCTATGTGGGCTCGCACGGCACGCACCTGATGCACCTTATGAACCTGAACAACCCTGAACCGGGTGTGGCATCCCTGTTCCGGGTGAACGTCAACGCGGTGCGGCCATATCCCGGTTGGGGTTCCATCAACTCGCGGGAGACGTCCGGCGATAGTTTCTATCACTCTTTGCAAGTGAGCTTCAACCGGCGCGCGGCGAAGGGGCTCACGATGTCGTTGGCTTACACGTTCGCCAAAAGTATCGACATCGCGTCCTCGGACTATTTCACGCGGGATCTGCCTCCGGACACGCGCAACACGCGGCGGGAGCGCGGTCCTTCGGACTTCGACCGCACCCATGTGTTGAATATCAGCGGCATCTGGAAGCTGCCCCGGATGGTGCGGGGCGGGGCGGCGGCGCCTATTGTGAACGGGTGGGAACTATCCGGCATCGCGCGGTTCAATTCGGGCAAGCCCTTCGACGTGGTGATGACGACGGATGTGGCCGGGGTGGGCGGGACGCAGAACCAGCGCCCGGATGTAATTGACGATACGAAGGGTCCACGGACAACGGAAATGTGGTTTAACCGCTTTGCCTTCGCCCGTCCCGCGACCGGCACGTTTGGGAACATGGGCCGCAACAGCCTGCGCGGACCGGGAATCAATAAGTGGGATCTGGCGCTGTTCAAGACCTTTACGCGCAGGGAAAGCAAACTCCGCTGGCAGTTCCGCGCGGAACTGTTCAACGCCTTCAACCACCCCTCTTACACCACGGTGGCGGCGAGCCTCACAACGACGGCAAGCGGCGTGAATCCGCTGGCCAACAATTTCGCCCGGGTGACGGAGACCCGCGACGCCCGGGTGGCGCAACTCGCGCTGCGCGTGAATTTCTGAAGACCGCGGCGCCGGTCCCTTTCGCTTGCGCGGGAAACGGATGCCGTTGTACGATTTCGAGGGGTGACGGCCGGGTGTCTGAAAATTCACTCGCGATCTGCGGCATCCGAATTCTGCTGGTGTTATTTTGCTCTGCGCTCTTGCTCCCTGCGGGCGAGATAACGGGGGTGGTGGTGGACGCCCGCGGGGGCGACGCGCTCGCTCGCGTGCGCGTGCAGCTTGTCGGCGCCGAATTCCAAGCGGTCACGGACTCGCAGGGGCGGTTTGCTTTCCCCAAAGTTCCACCCGGCGATTATGTGCTGCATGTCGAAACCGTCGGCTACCGCCTGGTCAAGCAGCCCTTCTCCATCGGCGCCGGCGAAGCCAAGGACTTTCAGGTGATTCTGAGTCCGGATACCTTCCGGCGGGTGGATTCGGTGGATGTCAAAGCCGATCCCTTCGAGTACGTGCAGGCGGCGACGCCCACCGAACTGAACCTCTCGGACGCCGAAATCAAGAACCTCGGATCGGTGCTGGTCGACGATCCCGTCCGCGCTGTGCAGAGCCTGCCGGGCGTGAAATCGAACAATGATTATTACAGCCAGTTCACCATTTACGGCGCCCCGTACTCCGCCATCGGGTTCTACCTGGACGACGTGCTGATGCACGCCCCGTGGCACACCATCCAAGGCATACGCGACTCCGGCTCCATCTCCATTCTCAACGGGGATTCGATCGAGAGCCTTTCCCTCATGCCCATCGCTTTCCCATCGCGATTTATGGACCGGACGGGCGCCGCTCTCGATGTCCGCACCCGGGAGGGGAGCCGCACGCGCCCGTCGTTCCGGGCGGCGGCGAGCGTGGCGCAGTTGCACCTGCTCGGTGAGGGACCGCTCACCCCCAGCCGGCGCGGTTCGTGGCTGCTCAGTTTTCGCAAGAGCTACGCTCAGTACATTGCCCGCAAGATAACGGATGACCCCGCGCAGGCGGTGGCGTTCACCGACGGCATGGCGAGGCTGACCTACGACCTGACCAGCCGCCAGCAAGGGACCTTGCAGGTTTTTACCGGCGTGACCGATTATGACCGCTCGCAGAGCAAGGCGCGGTGGGGAGTCAACACGCTGTTCTATGCCTATTACCGCCCGCTGCTGGCGCGCGCCGGCTGGCAGTACACCAAGTCGGCGAAACTGCTGTTTTCGGCGCACGGAGCCTATCTGCGGGAGACATACGATAACACGAATCGCGACAAGCGCCCTCTGGGCGGTGGCTATTATGGCGAGTGGACGGGCGGCGGCAGGATGACTTGGTATTGGAACGCCGACGCGCCGTTCGAAGCGGGGTGGAGTACACGCCGCGTGCGCGCAGAGGGATTCGACAACCAGTACATCGGCACCTCGGATAATTTGCGGGTGCGGGACCGGCACAACGGGACGGCCCTGCGGCAAGGCGGATATGTGCAGCAATCTTGGACCGCGCCCGGCAAGAGAGTTCGTCTGTCGTTGGGGATGCGTTGGGATACGCACGATAAAGTCGGTCCCAACGCCATTTCGCCCCACGCCTCTCTCTCCATTGCGCTGACCCACAAGACGCAGGCGCAGCTCGGCTGGGGGCAGTACGTTCAATACCCGGAAGTGTCGGTTTTCAGCTCCCCCTACGGAGGGTTGCGGCTGCTGCCGGAGCGCTCCAACCACGTGGTGGCGAACATCGAGCAGCGGCTGAGCCGTACCGTCCGGATTCGAGTGGAGGCGTATCAGCGGGAAAGCCGGGACCGCATCGCGCGACCCTATATCGATCCCCGGTGGGTGGCGGGAAGACTCGTGGGAGCGCAAGCCAACGCCCTTTATTTCAACTCGGTGCGCGGATATTCCCGCGGCATCCAATTTTTGATCCACAGCCGGAGCGCCAACAAGGTGTCCGGATGGGCATCTTATACGCTAGGTTACGCGCGCAACCGCGATGGCGTGGACGGATCGCATTACCCGGATGAAAACGACCAGCGGCACACCGCGGGCGTCTATGTAAGCTACCGTTTCACGCCGAGCCTCAGTCTCGGGGGCAAATACGCATATGGGAGCGGGGATCCGGTTCCCGGCTTCTTCCGGCGGGATCCGGCAGGAGTGTATTACTTGACCGACAAGCGCAACCAAACTCGTTTGGCGGCTTATCAACGCGTGGATTTCCGGTTGAATAAGTCGTTCGTGTTCGACCGCTGGAAACTCACGTTCTATGGGGAACTGATCAACGCGACGAACCATTACAACCCCCGGTTCGTGAGCTTCGATAGCGTCGAGAGCCGCACCGGGCGCGCGTCGCTAACCATCCAGAGAGTGTTCCCGTTTCTGCCCTCCGGCGGCATCATGCTGGAGTTTTGACCAGCGCCCCAGGTGTGTTACAAGATTAGGTTCGGGGAGCGTCCACATTTTTAAGGTCTGTATTCTCGCCAGCGGCAGTTCGGGCAACGCCACATTCATTGGCACCGCCCGCACGCGCATTCTCGTTGACGCCGGCATCGCGCGGCGCGAAATCGAGAGCCGCCTGAAAGCCATCGGCGAGGATCCCGAGAAACTCGACGCCATTCTAATCACCCACGAGCACGCCGACCATGTATCGGGACTCCTGCGGTGGCTGCGCCGGTTCGAAACGCCGGTCTATATGACCCACTTGGCGGCTGCGGCGATCGATTGGGAGGAGGTGCGCCCGCGGCTCGAGACTTTTCAGTCCGGCTGCGCGCTGCGGATCGGAGACATAGATATCCGGAGCTTCACCGTCCCGCACGACGCCGTGGATCCGGTGGGCTACCGGTTCGAAGCCGAGGGAGTTTCCGCCGGTTTGGTGACCGATTTGGGGTATATCCCGGAGTCGATCAAGCACCACCTGCGCGGTGTGGATTTCCTCGTGCTCGAGTCCAACCACGATTTGGAAATGCTCAGGGTGGGACCGTATCCTTGGGCGGTGAAGCAACGCGTGATGAGCCGAAATGGACATTTGTCGAACGACACTGTTAGTGACTACATTCGTAGAGAAATGGACCGAAGCGTCGCCACCCTAGTGTTGAGCCACCTGAGCGAAAATAATAACCATCCGGATCTGGTTCGCCTTGTGGCGGAGCAGGCGCTCGATGCGCGCCGCCTCGGCGCCCGCCTGGTGGTCGCCGAGCCACGCAAGCAAACTGAGATTTTTCAATACTGAACCATGATTGCCAGATACACGCGCCCGGAGATGGGGCGCATTTGGAGCGAAGATAATAAATACCGGCAGTGGCTGGAGGTCGAACTGGCGGCGAGCGAAGCCCTGGCGGAAATGGGCGAGGTGCCGGTGGAAGCCGCGCGGCTGCTGCGGCAGCATGCGTCGGTGAGCGCTGAGCGGATCGCGGAGATCGAAAAGGCCACCCGTCACGACGTCATCGCCTTCACGACAGCGGTGGCGGAAAGCATGGCGGCTGCGGGGCACGCAGAGGCGTCGCGCTGGTTCCACTACGGCATGACTTCGAATGATGTAGTAGATACCGCGCAGGCGTTGATCATCAAACAAGCCTCTGACCGCATCCTGGCAGGTATGGAAGAGCTCGCCGGCGTGCTCAAGGAACGCGCTTTCGAGTTCCGGCACACCGTGCAGATGGGGCGCACGCACGGCGTCCACGCCGAACCCATTACGTTCGGATGGAAGATCGCCCTGTGGTACGACGAAATCCGTCGCGACATCGAGCGGATGCGCGCCGCGGCGGAAGAGATGCGGGTGGGCAAGATTTCCGGCGCCGTGGGAGTGTTCGCGCATATTGGCCCGGCGGCGGAAGCCCGGATTTGTGAGAAGTTGGGGCTCCGTCCCGCGCCCATCGCCTCGCAGGTCATCTCCCGGGACAGGCACGCGCACTACGTCTCGATCTTGGCGCTCATCACGGCGGCGCTCGAAAAGATCGCCCTCGAGGTGCGCCATCTGCAACGGACCGAGGTGCGCGAAGCGGAGGAGCCTTTCGCCGCCGGGCAGAAAGGCAGTTCGGCGATGCCGCACAAGCGGAATCCCGTGGTCTGCGAGCAAATCTGCGGATTGGCGCGCGTGGTCCGGGCGAACGCCCAAGCGGCTTTCGAGAACATCGCCTTGTGGCATGAGCGCGACATTTCGCACTCCTCGGTGGAGCGGGTCATCCTCCCCGACTCGACGATTCTCACCGACTACCTGTTAGACCGCACCATCTGGCTGGTTCGCGGGATGCGCGTCTACCCGGAGCGGATGCTGCGCAACCTGCATTCCACCCGGGGGCTCATCTTCTCAGGGCAGCTCCTTCTGGATCTTGCCGCCGCCGGAATGCTGCGCGAACAGGCTTACAAGCTGGTTCAGGCGCATGCCATGAAGGCTTGGGAGGAAGACGGGGACTTCCGGGCGGCGGTGGAGTCCGATCCGGAAATCGCCCAGTACCTGAGCCGTGAAGCGCTCGAGCGGACTTTCTCCCTGGAACGGCAGCTTAAGAACATCGATGCGATCTTCGAGCGGGTCTTCGGCTAGCGATTTCTAATTTTATAGAAATATTATACGCGTAATACTTGTCTGTCCGATAGAAATCCTGGGTTCAAACAGGCGGCGTTTCGGCTAGACTATTCTTAGAGTGTTACCTTACCGAAAGCTGGTGAGTAAACTGAGAATGAGCAGCAGTAACGCCCGAGAACTGGCTCTGGCGCGAGTGCTTCTGGTGGACGACAATCCCACGGCGCGCCTCACCTTGGAAACCCTGCTGAAAGCGAGCGGCTATCATGTTGACTCGGCGGCATCAGCGGCGGAAGCGGTGGGGCGGATGGATGAGAGCGAATACGAGCTGGTTTTGAGTGATCTTCATTTGGAGTCGCCGGATGCCGGATACAAGGTGCTGGCGCACGCCAAGATGATGGAGTATGAGCCGGCGACAGCGCTCATCAGCAGTTCGTGGTCAGAGGGACAATCGCAGTTGGGCGATAGCTGCGAGGTTCTGATCGCCCCCGAGGATGTTCCCGAACTTCTGACAAAGGTTGCCGATCTGATTGCGGAACGGGCGACGCGGCGGATGGCTCGGGAGCTGAAGCACGGCTACGCCTTAAGCGTTTGACCCTGCCCCGGTCTGGGGCGGGATGACCATTCTATTTGTGTAGTGATATGTTCCACGATACGTGCGCCCCCGTGTGGAGATAACAGGACTTGAATGTCCGCTTTGAATTTGGGACACTGGCGGGTTGGCCGCGTTCGTTGACAGGCCCCCGGGGCTGTGTTAATCGTAGTGGTTCTTGCCTTAAGGGAAAACCATGGCTGATGAGCAGAAGCCCGCTCCGCCGAAACCTGCGGCTGGGGCGGCTAAGACGCCTCCTCCCCCACCGGTGATGGCCGCCACTCCTTGGGAGGGCGAGCTGCCTTCCGCGTTGAAAGAGCAATTCGGCGACGCCATCCTGGAGTGCTCCACATATCTCGGGCAGAATTTCGTTCGCGCAACGCCTGGCGCCGTAATCCCCATTCTCGAGTTCCTGAAACTGGAAATGGAGTTCGACTACTTGGTGGACGTCACGGCGGTGGACTATCCCAAGCGGGAGGAGCGGTTCGACCTTGTTTATATCCTCTACAGCTTCGCCCGGAACGAGCGCATCCGGGTTGTGACGAGGATCAAGGACGGCTACCGCCCGGAGAGCGCCGTGTGCGTCCATCTGACGGCGAACTGGCTGGAGCGCGAAGTTTACGACATGTTCGGCATCGAGTTCGCCAATCACCCGGACTTGCGGCGCATCCTGATGCCGGACGACTGGCAGGGGCACCCGCTCCGCAAGGATTACAATATCTTACAAATGGATCAACGCTGGGTGCAGGAAAACCTGGGCATCGAAAGCGGGCAGTGACCCCATGGCGGACAAGACCTTTCTCGATTCCACCGAACTAGTGCTCAACATGGGACCGCAGCACCCCTCCACGCACGGGGTGTTGCGGGTCATCCTGAAGCTGGATGGCGAGAAGATCATCGGCACGGATTGCGTAATTGGTTACCTGCACCGGGGCGTGGAAAAGATCGCCGAGAACCGCACTTACGCCCAATTCGCCCCGTATGTGGACCGCATGGATTATGTGGCGGCGGTTTCCAACGGCTTAGGTTACTGCCTGGCGGTCGAGAAGCTTCTGAACATCGAAGCTCCGCCGCGGGCGCAGGTGACCCGGGTAATTCTGACGGAGCTGAACCGGATCGCCAGCCATCTCCTCTGGCTCGGAACCCACGCGCTCGACATTGGCGCCACCACGCCGCTCTTCTATGTAATGCGCGAGCGGGAGGAGATTCTTAACATTTTTGAGAAGTATTGCGGCGCCCGACTCACCACGCACGCCTTCCGGATCGGCGGCTTGCAGTATGAGCTGTACGAAGGCTTCGAGGAAGACACCCTGCGGTTCTGCGACTGGTTCCTCCCGCGGGTGGACGAGTACGAAGAACTGCTCACCGAAAACCGGATCTGGGTGGACCGGCTGAAGGGCGTTGGAATCCTCAACGCCGAGGACTGCAAGGCGTACGGCGTGACGGGTCCGGTATTGCGAGCCGCAGGCGTCGAATGGGATTTGCGCCGGGCGCAGCCCTATTCGGGTTACGAGCAGTACGACTTCAAGATTCCCACCGGGCAAAACGGCGACACCTACGACCGGTATCTGGTCCGCATGGAGGAGATGCGGCAGAGCGTGCGCATTATCCGGCAGGCGGTGGAGCGCATTGAACCGGGTCCGATCATGGCCAAAGTCCCCAAGGTGATTAAGCCGCCGGTGGGGGAGGTCTACGTCTCGATTGAAGCGCCGAAAGGCGAGCTGGGCTACTTCATTGTGAGCGACGGCTCGACGCAGCCTTACCGGGTGCGCGTCCGCCCGCCGTCGTTCGTGAATTTGCAGGCGTTGGATAAGATGGCGCGGGGCGGCTTGATCGCCGACATCGTGGCGATCATCGGCACCTTCGACATCGTACTGGGAGAAATCGACCGTTAGGGGGGCGCGATGAGAAAGTTTCTGAGGACCGTTTTTTTGGTGGACCTGATCCAAGGGTTGTGGCTGACATTCCGCTACCAGCATCCGAAGAACATCTACACGGAAGAGTACCCCGCGGTGCGTCCCAAAGTGGCGGAGCGCTACCGCGGCGCCCCGCGGCTGAACACCAACCCGGAAACAGGTGAGACGCTTTGTATCGCCTGCAACCTTTGCGCGCTGGCATGCCCGGAAAACCTCATCGTGGTCACCAGCGAGCGCAACGAGCAGACCAAGCGGAAGGAATTGACTACGTTCACTTATGACACGTCCCGCTGCATGTTTTGCGGTTTGTGCGAGGACGCCTGTCCGGTGGACGCCCTGGAACTGACGCAGGACTTCGAACTCGCCGGCTACAGCCGTGAGGGGCAAATCTGGGACCGCCAGATGCTCGAGGAAGGACCGCGTCCGACGAAGTACAAGTTTTAAGGCAGTGGCAGGAACCGGGGGCTGAAGCCCCCCGGAGCGACAATGACAGAGACGATCTTTTTTTACGCTTTCGCGCTGCTGGCGCTCATCGGCGCCATCCTGACCGTCACCGCGCGGAGCGCCGTCTACAGCGCTATCTCGCTGATTGTGGCGCTGGTCGGAGTAGCGGGCTTGTTCCTGCTCCAGCAGGCGGAATTCCTGTTCGCCGTGCAGATCATCCTGTACATCGGCGGCGTGATGGTGCTGTTCCTGTTCGTCATCATGCTGGTCAACCTCGATGAGGCGGCGCGGCAACGGCAGTTCAACCGGCAATGGCTGCTGGCGTTAGCCTGCGTGGCGGGCGTGGCGGCGATGTTTTTCTATTTCCTCAACCGGGGCGCGGGGGCGTTCCGGATCGCCGCGGCTGCGCCGGCGCCGGCGGCGGTTGAGGGCAACACGGAGCGGCTGGCGGACGCTCTATTCTCCGAGTACCTGCTGCCCTTCGAAATCGCTTCGCTTTTGTTGCTGGTCGCGATTGTAGGTTCGGTCATTATGGCCAAAAAGAGAGTCTGATGCACCCGATAACCACCTCACATTACCTGGTCCTGAGCGCAGCGCTGTTGCTGATCGGGACGCTGGGGGTGCTCACCCGGCGAAACATCGTCATCATTCTAATGTCCATCGAGTTGATCCTCAATGCGGTCAACCTCAACTTGGTGGCGTTCTCGCGCCATCTCGACCAAGTGACGGGGCAGATCTTCGCCATTTTCGTCATCGTGGTGGCGGTGGGCGAAGCGGCGGTGGGGTTGGGCATCCTCATCGCTCTGTTCCGGAACAAGGAGACGGTGCACGCCGACGAGGTGGACCTCTTGAAATGGTGAGGACGAATCGATGAATTTTCTGGATTCGATCTGGCTGATCCCCCTGTTTCCGCTGTTCGGCGCGGTGGCCATGCTGCTATTCGGGAAGCGGCTCGACCCGCAAGCTCCGTCCGCGGTGGCTGTAGCGCCGGGAGTGACGCCGTTGGACGACGGTCACGGTCATGGCGATAGTGACACGGCATCCCACGCCCCGGACCACGGGACACACGGCGGGCATCATGCATCGCCTGTAACGCGTTGGGCGATTCGCATCCTGTGCCCCGGGATGGTGCTGCTCTCATTCCTGTTCTCCGTGGGCGCAGTAGTAGAGCTGCTCTCGCTGCCGGAGAAGTCCCATCAAGTCGTGAAGTACACCTGGCTTGCCGGAATGCCGTTTCACTTGCAAGACGGCAGCCTGGCACGGTTCGCGGCAGATTTCGGTTTTCTGCTTGACCCGCTGAGCGCCGTGATGATCCTGGTGGTCACCGGCGTCGGGTTCCTGATCCATGTCTATTCGACAGGCTACATGGAGCATGACGGGGGGTATTACCGGTTTTTCGGTTACATGAACCTGTTCGTCTTCTTCATGCTCATGCTGGTGCTGGCGAACAATTACGCCTTGTTGTTCGTCGGCTGGGAGGGCGTGGGTCTGTGCAGCTACCTGCTGATCGGGTTCTACTTTCATAAGAAATCTGCGGGCGACGCGGGCAAGAAAGCGTTTGTCGTAAACCGCGTGGGCGACGCGGGCTTCCTGCTGGGCATGTTCCTGATGTTCAGCGTGCTCGGAACGGTGCGGTTCACGGACGTGAATCAGGCGCTCACAAGCGGCCGTTTTCACGCCGAGGCGGGGCATTTCGGCGTCCTGAGCGCCATGGCGTTGCTGCTGTTCATCGGGGCGACGGGCAAATCGGCGCAGTTTCCGCTGTTCGTCTGGCTGCCGGACGCCATGGAAGGTCCGACGCCGGTTTCCGCCCTCATCCACGCCGCCACGATGGTAACGGCGGGCGTTTACATGTGCGCCCGTTCGAGCGCCCTGTTCCAACTCACTCCTGAGACGTCATTCATCGTAGCCTGCGTGGGAGCCTTCACGGCGATCCTTTCGGCTTCGATCGCCCTGGTGCAAAACGACATCAAACGGGTGCTGGCGTATTCGACGGTCAGCCAGTTGGGCTACATGTTCATGGCGGTCGGCGTAGGCGCCTACTGGGTGGCGGTATTCCACTTGTACACTCACGCTTTCTTCAAGGCGTTGTTGTTCCTCGGCTCCGGCTCGGTGATTCACGCCATGGGCGGGGAGCAGGATATGCGCAAGATGGGCGGCTTAAAGGACAAGATTCCGGTGACGTTCCGCACCATGTTCATCGGCTCAGTTGCGATTGCGGGCATTCCGGGATTAGCGGGCTTCTTCTCGAAAGACGAGATCCTGTGGCAGGTCTACAGCTCGCCTTTGGGGTCGAAAGCGATTTATGTCGTAGGTCTCATTACAGCTTTCATGACCGCCTTCTACATGTGGCGGCTGATGTTCATGACTTTTTACGGGCAGCCGCGTATGGACGCTCATACGGCGGCGCACATCCACGAGTCTCCGCGCTCGATGACCGTGCCTCTGGTGGTTTTGGCGGCAGGCAGCGTTTTGGGCGGCTGGATTGGCGTGCCGAAGCTGTGGTCGTTCCTGCCGGAGTCCTTCCGGGCGTTCGAACATTTCCTGGAGCCGGTTTTCGCCACGGCGGCGGCTCATGGCGCGGAAGCCGCGCACCATGCGGCGCATCATGAGGCGGCGACGGAGTGGGCTTTGATGGCGCTTTCGGTGGCGATCGCGGTGTGCGGCATTTTGCTGGCGCGGTTCCTGTACCTGGTGCGCCCGGCGGTGACCGACCAGCTCCAACGCTCCGCCGGACCGGTCTATAAGACCCTTGCAAACAAATGGTACGTGGATGAAATCTACGATTTCCTGTTTGTCAACGGACTTTGCAAGGGTGGCGGCTCGTTGATGGCGAGCTTCGACAGCCGGGTGGTGGACGGCGGCGTCAACGGCGCCGGATGGCTGACGCGCTTCACCTCGGCGGTTTCGATTTGGTGGGATACGTGGATTGTCGACGGGGCGGTGCGCCTCACCTCGTTTGTGGTGAAGCTCCTGTCCTACCCGGTGCGGATTTTGCAGACGGGCTATGTACAGGCTTACGCTCTGGTGTTCGTGGCTGGGGCGCTGGTGTTCTTGGGCTATTACCTGATGCGCTGATTCTATGGGCGAGCACTTACTGAGTATCATCTTGTTCACCCCGCTCGCCGGGCTGGCGGGGCTGCTGTTCATTCCGGGCTCCCGGAAGACGCTGGTCAAAGTGTGGGCGAACGCCGCCGCCATCGCCGGATTCCTGGTTTCCTTGCCGCTCGTGTTCTGGTTCGACCGCCGGGCGGATGGTTTTCAATTCGTCGAGAAATACGACTGGATTCCGTCTCTTGGCGTTCAGTACTACCTGGGCGTCGATGGCATCAGCCTGCTGCTGGTGATGCTGACCACGGTCATCGGCGCGGTGGCGATGCTCTGTTCCTGGAACGCCATCGAGGAGCGCATCAAGGAATACTACGCCATGATGCTCTTGCAGCAGACGGGCATGCTGGGCGTCTTCCTGTCGCTCGATTTTCTGCTGTTTTACGTGTTCTGGGAAGTGGTCCTCGTACCGATGTACTTCCTCATCGGCGTTTGGGGAGGACCGCGCAAGCTTTACGCGGCGATCAAGTTCTTCCTTTACACGCTCGCCGGCGGCGTCCTGATGCTGCTCGGCATCTTGACCCTGTACTTCCAGCACTATCAGCAGTTCGGCTTCTACACGTTTGAAATCGCCGAATTGATGAAGCTCAATATGCCGCTGCATCTTGAGCAGCTCGTCTTCTGGGCTTTCTTCCTGGGCTTCGCCGTCAAGGTGCCGATGTTTCCTTTCCACACCTGGCTTCCGGACGCTCACACCGAGGCGCCCACGGCGGGTTCGGTCATCCTGGCTGGCGTGCTGCTGAAGATGGGCACCTACGGATTCATCCGTTTCTCCCTGCCGCTGCTGCCTAAGGCTTCGATTGATCCGTGGATCATCCAGGCGATGGTTGTGCTCTCGCTCATCGGCATCATTTATGGAGCTTTGGTGAGCTTGATGCAGCAGGACTGGAAGAAGCTGGTGGCGTACTCTTCGGTGAGCCATCTGGGCTTCTGTACGCTCGGCATTTTCTCTCTGAACCCCAATGGACTGGCGGGCAGCGTCATACAGCAGATCAACCACGGCATTTCGACCGGGATGCTGTTCCTCGTGGTGGGGGTGATCTACGAGCGGCGGCACACCCGCGAGATCAAAGAGTATGGCGGGCTGGCGCACGTGATGCCTTGGTTTTCCTTTGTGTTCGCCTTCGCCATGCTGAGCTCCGCCGGGCTGCCGCTGCTCAATGGGTTTGTGGGAGAATTCACCATTTTGCAAGGCGCATTTGAAGCCAACCGCGCGTGGGCGGCGTTCGCCGCGACAGGCGTGATCCTGGGCGCGGCGTACCTGCTGTGGTTGTATCAGCGAACCATGCTTGGGCAAGTGACGAACGGGCGGAATCTTGGCTTGCCGGACCTCAGCCTGCGCGAGTGGGTGGTTTTCCTGCCGTTGATGGCGTGGGCGGTTTGGATCGGCGTCTATCCGAAGCCGTACTTTGAGGTGTTGGAGAAGCCCGTGGCGCAAATCGTGGAACGCGTTCGGCCGGGATACTTCCAGGCGCACGCAGCTACGCCGCCGCCGGCTCCGCCGGTGGTGCATGGAGGTGCGAAATGAGCCAGTTCTACACCGCCAACGATCATTTCGTTCTCATCCCGGCAATCATGCTGGCGATGTTCGGGTGCGCCATCCTGCTGTTCGATTTTCTGATCTTCCCGGACCCGCGCCAGCGCAAGTGGCTTTTGCTCTTCGTGGCGCTCGGCGAGATTTTCACCGGCGCCGGGCTTTGGCGGCAGCAGAGCTTCCTCAAGGCGCAAGGGCTCACGGAACTGACCGCGTTCCACGGCACTCTGACGGTGGACGGCTTGGCGCTGTTTTTCAATTGGGTCTTTGTCGCCACGGCGCTGATTGTGGCGCTGATCTCTTACCGCTATCTGGAAATCGAAGGCGAGCACCACGGGGAGTACTACGGGCTGATCCTGCTATCGCAATGCGGCATGTTCTTCCTCGCGACTGGCACGGACCTGATCACCCTGTTTGTGGGCTTGGAAACGATGGCGCTGTGTTTCTATGTGATGGTCGGGTTCCTGCGCGGCGACAAACGGTCGAACGAAGCGGCGGTAAAGTATCTGCTGCTGGGGGCTTTTTCGAGCGGCTTTCTGGTTTACGGCTTTTCCATTTTCTATGGCATAGCGGGATCCACGCGGCTGCGCGATGTGGCGGCGGCGGTCTCTCAGCGCGACCCTTGGGATCCGGTGCTGTTCCTGGGTCTGGCGACGGCGTCGGTGGGCCTATTGTTCAAAGTCTCGGCGGTTCCGTTCCACATGTGGGCGCCGGACGCCTATGAAGGCGCGCCGACCACCGTCACGGCGTATTTGGCGGTCGGATCGAAAGCCGCGTCCTTCGCTTTCCTGATGCGGATGTTTCTTGGCCCCATGGGCTCGATGCGCGGCGTTTGGGAGCCGCTCCTGATCGCGGTGGCGGTAGCGAGCCTGGTGGTAGGCAATCTGGGAGCGATCACCCAGAACAACATCAAGCGCCTGCTGGCTTATAGCTCGATCTCCCATGCCGGTTATATCCTGCTTGGACTGATCGCCGGCAATGAAACCGGCATTCAAGGCATGGCCATTTACATCCTGGTGTACGCCTTCATGAACCTGGGCGCTTTCCTGGTGGTGACGGCGCTGCGGCGCAGGGACTTGATCGGCGAAGACGTGGACGATCTAGCCGGGCTGGTGCACAAGAGTCCGGGGCACGCGGTGTTGATGCTGATCTTCATGCTGTCGCTAGCCGGCATCCCGCCCACGGCGGGCTTCATCGCCAAGTACTTCATCTTCCTGGCTCTGATTCAGACAGGGCATTATACGCTGGCGGTCATCGGCGCGCTGTTCGTGGCGGTGGCGATCTACTACTACTTCCGTATTGTCAAGAGCATGTTCATCGGCAGGCTGGCGGACGAGGGTCCGCTGACGACGAGTTTCGGGCTGCGGGTGGCGGCGGCGGTGACGGGCATTCTGACATTGGCCATCGGCATCTTCCCCGAGCCGTTCGTGCGGTGGACACAACTGAGGTAAGCGGGCGACTATGGAAAGCGTTCTCTCACATCCGCTCTTTTGGCCGTTCGTACTGACGGTGGCGATCATTGCGGTGTTCCCGCTAGCGGCGGGATACATCGTGCTCGTAGAGCGCAAGGTTTTGGCCGACATTCAGGTGCGGCTGGGACCGATGCGCGTGGGTCCCCACGGCTTGCTTCAACCCATCGCCGACGCATTCAAGCTGCTGCTCAAGGAAGACATTATCCCGGCGAGCGCCGACAAGGCGGTTTTCTGGATGGGACCGGTGATCTCGACCTTCACCGCGCTCACCTGCTTCAGCGTCCTGCCGTTCAGCGAGCAGATCCGTGTGGCGGACGTGAACGTGGGCTTGCTGGTGGTGAGCGCCATGTCGGCGGTGGGCATCCTGGGAATCATCCTCGGCGGCTGGGCTTCCAATAGCCATTACCCCCTGCTCGGCGCGCTGCGCAGCGCGGCGCAGCTTGTGAGCTATGAGGTGGCGCTGGGCTTGGCGCTGATCTCGGGCGTGATGATGGCGGGTTCGCTGAGCATGGTGAATATCGTGAAGACGCAGCAGGAACGCGGCGTCTGGTTGGTGTTCGACAACTACGGGCTCATGATCGTGACCTTCGCGGTGTATTTCATCGCCGCGCTGGCTGAGACCAACCGCTTGCCGTTCGACCTGCCGGAAGCCGAGTCCGAACTGGTGGCGGGCTTCATGACCGAATACAGCGGATTCCGGTGGGCGCTTTACTTCCTCGCCGAGTACGGCAACATGGTGGTGGTGAGCGGGGTGGCGGTGACGCTATTCTGGGGCGGCTGGCTGCGCCCCTTCCCGAGCGTCGGACTCTTGGAAATTCCCTTCAATTACGCCTTCCCCATTTTGCTTTTCGGCGGATCCGGCGCGGCGAGCCTGTGGCTGGTGAAAAGGCAACCGACGCTGTTCCGCCGCGGCTTCCTGGCGGCGGTGGGGCTGGGTTTGTTGCTGGCGGCGGCATTGTTCGCCATTCCGGTGGTCAATCAGGCGGTGATCGGCGTTTTCTGGTTTATCGTGAAAGTCGCCGTGATGCTCTACATCATGATCTGGATCCGCGGCACCTTCCCGCGGTTCCGGTATGACCAACTGATGAACATCGGCTGGAAAATCCTTATCCCGCTAGGCATGGGTCTGGTGCTGGTCAATGCCTTGGTGGGCATGGCGAAGAACTGAACCGCTCAGGCGAGGAGTTCTTCCGCCGGGATGATCGCCTTTGCGCGCTTGAGCGGGCGGTTGAGAAACTCCACCACGGGCAAGAGCACGCGGAAGCGCGCGATGATCTCCTCAAATAGGCGGGGCGTGGTGGCGATCGCCGGATCGAGCAATACGTAAAACAACCACTGCTTGTAACGGATCAGATCGGCTGCCGGGTGATCCGCCGGGAAGCCTTTGGGGACGCGCGAAAGCTGCTCACCCTGGAGTTCGCCCATCAGGGTTCGGAGCTTCTTGGAGCGCAGAATGCGCCGGAACTCCGCATGGTTTTCCGCGAGGTGAGCCCGGATGGCAAGCAGGTTCTCCGGCGGTGGCAGGTAAACTCCGCCGGCGACTTCGACTTCCTCGGGCGACACGCTGAAATACAAACCGCCTGCGCCGTGCTTCTCCATGCCGCGCTTGGGGAAGACGGCGGCGATATGCGTCTTGTAGGGCGTTTTGTCGGAGCTGAAGCGGGTATCGCGGTAGACGCGATAGATGGCGCGCTCCGGTTCGTTGATGTAGTCCGGCGCCCATTTCGCCATTTCTTCGTTTAGCGCTTTCACCAGCTCCACCATCGGCGCCCGCACCTGCGTCTCGTAGATCGTCTTGCGCGGTTGAAACCACTCGCGGCGGTTATTCCGGCGAAGGCTGCGAAGGAACTGGAAGGCGGCGGGAGGGAATCCGGGGAACGAAGGCTTCATCGCTATAATCTTAGTCGATGGCATTCTCCCGCCCCGTGGCGCGCCACGTTCCCCTTGCTCCCTTCACCCGATTTGGCATTGGCGGCGCGGCGGACGCCTATTTCGAGACGGCGGATGAAACGGAATTCGTCGAGGCGCTGCGCGAGGCTCAGGCAAGCGGCGGGAAGTTCGTGGTGCTGGGCGGCGGAACCAATCTCATTGTGTCGGACGCGGGATTCCGGGGGCTGGTGCTGCGCTACACCGGCGCCGCGATTTCCTCCGAGGGGCTGGTGGTTACGGCGCAATCCGGCGCCGAGCTTCAGGCGCTGGTCGATTACACCGTCGAAAGGGGGCTGAAGGGACTCGAAACACTGGCAGGGATTCCCGGCTGGGTGGGCGCCGCCATTTACGGCAACGCGGGCGCCTACGGGCGCTCAATATCGGAATGCGTCGCGGGCGTGCGGTTTTTCGACGGCGCCGGAGTGCGGGAATTCAGCGCTGCGGAGTGCGAATTCGCCTACCGGGAAAGCATTTTCAAGCGGCGCAAGGAGTGGATCATTCTTTCGGCGCGCTTCGAAATGCAGGCGGCTTGCGCCGCTGAATTGCGCGCCACCGCGGATGCCATTCTCCGCATCCGCAATGAGAAATTCCCTCCCACGATGAAGTGCGCCGGAAGCGTGTTTAAGAACCTCTTGGCGGCTGAGTTGCCCCCGGAGGCGCTCAGGAGCGTTCCTCCCGAGGTGATCCGGGAGGGCAAGGTTCCAGCGGCTTACTTTCTGGAGAAGGCCGGCGCCAAGGGGCTTTCCCGCGGCGGCATCCGCGTGGCTTCCTACCATGCCAACCTGATCTACAACGAAGGCGGCGGCACGGCGCGGGACCTTCGTGCCCTGATTGGCGAACTCAAAGCGCGGGTGCGGGAGCGCTTTGGGATCGAACTCGAGGAGGAGGTCCAATACGTGGGCGAATGGTGAGGTTCCGCGCCGGAACTTTCCGCCCGGCTAAAGCGAATATGTATCGAGGGCAGTTGCAGATGCGCGAGACAATGGCGTCTGGATGAGTCGCGCCCGGGATCAGGAAGATGCGGATCTGCTGCGCTTAGCTGCCGCTGGCGATGAAGAGGCGTTTTCGGCTTTTTTTCGCCGGCGCCGGCAGAGCGTCTACCGGTTCGCGCTTCACATGTGCGGGAATCCGGCGACGGCGGAGGAGGTGACGCAGGAGGTGTTTATGGCGCTCATCCGGGAACCGGCGAGCTACGACTCGGAGCGCGGGTCGGTGGCTGCTTTTTTATACGGAGTGGCGCGGAATCACGTCCTGCGGGCGCTGAAGAGAGAGCGCCGGTTTACGGAACTGCCGGATACGGGCGAGGAGGAGCCGCTCATAGCGAGCGGCGGCGTGGACCCCCAAGCGGAACTCATCCGCGCGGGCGAGGTACAGCGCGTCCGGCGCGCAATACTCGGGTTGCCGCCTCCCTACCGGGAGGTGGTGGCGCTGTGTGAGTTAGAAGAAATGAGCTACTTCGAAGCGGCGGAGATTCTGGGCTGCCCGGTGGGGACGGTCCGTTCCCGGTTGCACCGGGCAAGGCGGCTGCTGAGAGAGGAACTGCGGAAGGGAGCGGCGGGATGACGATGCGATGTGAGGAATTCCAAGACTTGGTGGAAGCGCTCGGACGGGGCGAGTTGGTGAGGGAAGACGCCCGGCGCGAAGCGCTTCTTCATGCGGAGGTCTGCCCCGCTTGCAAGGCGGAACTCGAGGAGTCCCGGGCGCTCACGGCGGCGTTGCGCTTGATTGCCCGTGAGTCCCGGAAGGCGGAGGCTTCGCCTGAACTCGAGGCCCGGCTCTTATCCGCTTTCCGTTCGCGGCAAACGGCGCACGTCTCTTTTTGGCAGCGCCATAGAGCTTGGATTAGCGCCGCAGCGGCAGTGCTGGTTTTGGGCGTGGCGCTGACGAGGGTGGCGCCTCCTCCGGCGGCCGAGGTGGTGGTCAAGGAAAGCTTGGAAGAAACGGATGAAATCGCGTCGGATTTCTTCCCATTGCAGGGGGACATGGAATTGCCGGATGCCGGGGGCAGGGGTCTGGTCCGGGTGCTGCTTCCCCGGACCACCCTGCTGGCATTCGGGCTGCCGATGAATCACGAACGCGCGTTTGAACCGTTACAGGCTGAAGTCCTCATCGGCGAGGACGGGGCAGCCATGGCTATCCGGTTTCTGAACGAGCGTCCGTGACGGAAGTGAGAGGTTTCACGATGAGCCGTACATTTTGGTGTGTGATGTGCATGGCCTTGGTCGCCCCGGCGGCGGCTCAAGAGGCTGCCGTCAAGAAAGCGCCGCCCCGCCCGCCAAACCGCATGACGAGGGCAGGCGACACGATGCGGTTCCTTTGGGCTGAAATGGCTTACCCGGGCCAAGTCGTCAAAGGGAAGCCGTTCTCCGCCGAGGTAGCCGTCGAGAGCACGCAGACGTTGAGCGACGGCAACCGGATTTCGCGCCGGGTGACGGCGAGGTTATACCGGGACAGGGACGGCCGCGTGCGGCGCGACACGCAAGTGGCCGCCCTTGGACCCTGGCAGGCGGATGCTTCGGGTCCGATGGAGCTTTCGTTCTTGCACGACCCGGTGGCGGGCGCCGGCTACACCTTGAACGCCCGGTCGCGGACAGCGTATCGGTACCGACTCCGGAGAAGCGAGCCGGGGACGGGCGCTCGCGCTCCGGATTGGGTTCCCTCGGAGCGGGACCGGGCCAAAGAGAAGCGGCCCTATGAAATCAGCCGCGAATCGCTGGGCAAGCGGACGATTGAAGGAGTGGAGGCTGAAGGAGTCCGGACGCGGATGGTCATTCCGGCCGGGGCCGCGGGCAACGAACGTCCGATTGAGGTGACTTCCGAACGCTGGTATTCACCCGAGCTCCAAATCACCCTCATGTTCCGGCATTCCGATCCCCGTTTTGGCGAGACGCTGTACCGGGTGGTGGCGCTGCGCCGCGAAGACCCGCCCGCTGCGCTGTTCGCCGTGCCCGCGGACTACACAATAACCGAGCGAGCCCCGGCAGCGCCTTTGCGGAGACCGGCTCAACCGAAGAGAGGGAATACTCCTTAGATGAAAGACGGGTTTGAGGGGCGCCCCGCCATGCGGTTTATGATTGCATTTCTAGCTTTCGCCCTCGCGGCGGCGCAAGCCGTGGAGCATAGCGGCACAGTGCGCGCGGCGGACCAGTTGGTGCCGGGCGCCACGGTGACGGCGCGGTACGGCGTGGTCAAGATCACCACCTATACGGACGAAAACGGCCGTTATGTGTTCGACCTGCTGCCCGGGATTTGGACTGTGCGGGTCGAGATGTTCGGATTTGCTCCGGTCGAGGAGCAGATCACGCTGGAAGACCGGCCGGTGATCAAGCATTGGACGCTCGACATGCCGAAGTTCGGCGAGGAACCGGCCGCCGGCGCTTCCCAGCCGAAACCCGAAGCGTCGGCAGCGGCGGCTAAGAAGGATGCGCTTCCTCCGAAGCCGGTGGCTGCGGCCAAGCCCGGCGCCGCTCCTAGCAGCGACAACCGCAAGCGCAAGGGTCCGGCGCCCGCTCCGCCGAAACCGGCGTTCCAGAACGCGCAGGTACAGGCGACCGAAGAAGGAGAGCAGGCATTGGCGGAGGCGGCTCGTCAGGGCGCGGACGCCGTCGTGCGCGGCGGTGTTGAGGATACCGAAGGCGCGTTCCTGGTGACCGGCAGCACCAGCGGCGGTCTAGGGGCGGCGGCGGACGAGGAAGAGCGGCGGCAGCGGATGATGGATGGCGGACCGGGGGGACGCCCGGGAATTCCGCCGGGAATGTTCGGCGAAGGGTTCGGCGCGCCGGGGATGGGACCCGGCATGCGGGGAGATGGCGATAACTTCAGCCTGGGCCTCGGGGGGCTGGGCGCAAGCGCCATCCAAGCGGGCTTCGGCGACGGCGCGGCGGGCACCGGGCCGATCTTTGGGGGTGGACCCGGGGGCGGTCCGGGGGGACGCGGCGGCGCCGGTGGAGGAGGCGCCTTCGGAGGGCGCAGCGGCGGACCGGGCGGCATCGGAGGACCGGCGAGCCGCGGACCGATGTCGAAGAAGGGCGGTCTGACAGGACGCGGCCGGTCCTCGGGTTCCTTTTCGAGCTTCGGGAACCGCAGGCGCACGGGTCCGCAATACATGGGCTCCTTGTTCGCCAACCTGAACAACTCGGCGTTGGATGCCGCGCCCTACTCGTTGAACGGGAGGGCGGTCGAAAAGCCTTCCTACGCTCGTACTACTTTTGGCGTGAACGTGGGCGGTCCGGTTAAGATCCCCAAACTGCTTTCGACCCCGCTTGCAACGTTCTTCTTCACGTACCAAGGCTCGCGGGCGCGGTATCCGTTCAGCCGGTTCAGTTCGGTGCCCACACTGGCAGAACGCGCCGGAGATTTCAGCCAGGCGCGCACCAATGTCCCGGTGACGATCTACGACCCGCTGAGCCGCTTGCCGTTCGCTGGCAATCAGGTTCCGGCGTCGCGGTTCGACCCGGCGGCGGCAGGACTGCTGCGCTTCTTCCCGGAGCCCACCTACACCGGGCTGGTGCAGAACTACCGCATCGTGACTTCCACGCCGAACACCAGCGACAACTACGGCGTCCGGTTCGGGCTGCCGCTGAGCCGCAAGGACCGGATCAGTTACAACATGCAGTGGCAGCGGAGGCGGTCGGTGCAGCCGCAGCTTTATGGGTT
>FWPV01002355.1_pt1 | contig 46897 bp, 42 predicted proteins | sample 2228371 | NCBI WGS metagenome assembly FWPV01 (sample SAMEA103939776, study PRJEB20133) | metagenome | reverse complement strand
CCTGGCCTGCCTGGCTACTTTGGCGGCGTGCAGCGGCTGGGGCAGTGTCAGCCAGATGAAAAAGCCGCCCCCGGGCCGGGTCCAGCCCACGCCATCCGGCATGTGGGCCGCCAGGGCATCCAGGGCCACGTCGCGCCGCTCACGGTAAACCTGGCGCAGGCGCTCGATATGTGGCTCCAGCAGCCCCTCCCGACAGTAATCGGCCAGGATATTGGCTACCAGCGGGTTGGCCCCGCCGCCCATGCACCGCAGCCCGCTGGTGATGAACCGCTCGATCCACCCTGGCGGCCCCAACAACCAGCCCAGCCGTAGGCCGGGGGCCAGGATTTTGGAAAAGCTGCCGATGCGCAGCACCCGCCGCCCGCCGTCGAGGGCAAAGAGCGAAGGGGGGACCTGCCCTTCGTAGGCCAGGTCGCGGTAGACATCGTCCTCGACGACCAGCAGATCGTAGCGTTCGGCCAGGTCCAGCACCGCCGGGCGGCGGTCAGCGGCCAGGGTGATGCCACTGGGGTTTTGAAAGTTGGGGATAACGTATAACAGACGGGCGCGCTCGCCACGCCGGGCCAGGTCGGCCAGGCGGTCGGCCAGGGCGTCCACCAACAAGCCCCCCTCGTCGGTGGCGATTTGCAGCGGGCGCAAGCCGTGGTCGCGGAAGAGCTGGAGGGTTTCGTGATAGGTCGGCGCTTCGACCAGCGCCAGGTCGCCGGGCCGGGTGAACAAGGTGCACAGGTGATCAATCGCCTGCGCCGACCCGCCGGTAATCGTAATCTGGGGGCGCCCCAGGTGGAGGTCCTCGTCGCTGGCCAGCTTTTCGCGCAGATAATCAATCAGCGGGCCATAGCCCTGTTCCGGGCCGTATTGCAGGGCCAGGTCCGGTCGTCGGAGGAATACCCGGTCGGCTGCCCGCCGCAGGTCGTCCACCGGAAAGGTGGCCGGATCGGGCAGCCCATAGATGAAGGAGATCGTGCCCGGCGGCCCGGCGGCCTGCACCGAGGCCAGGGGGTCATACTCGCTGTTTCCCATCCCATCCTCCCCTTTGGGCAGGCTATTCGCCATCTGCCATCTGCCATTCGCTATTTGCTGCCTGCCACCGCCTCGATCGCCTCAATGATCTTGACATATCCCGTGCAGCGACACAGGTTGCCGGCGATAGCCTCCTTGATCTCCTCGCGGCTGGGGTGGGGGTTGGTGTCCAGCAGCGCCTTGGCCGATAGAATAAAACCGGGGATGCAGTAGCCGCACTGCACTGCCCCGTGATCCACGAACGCCTCTTGCAGAGGGTGCAGGCTTTCGCCGTCGCTCAACCCTTCGATGGTCACGACCTCCCGTCCTTGAGCGCGCAGTGCCGGCAGCAGGCACGATAGCACGGCCTGGCCATCCAGGATCACCGTGCAGGCTCCACATTCGCCCTCGTTGCAGCCGATCTTGGTGCCGGTTAGCCCCAGACGTTCGCGCAGAACGTCCACCAGCAGCTCGTCGGCCCTTACCTCGACGGTCACCGGGCGCCCATTGACGGTCATGGTCAGGGGATAGGTTTGGGGTTCCATCAACTTTGCCTCCTCCGGTGGGTATGTATCACGCAAGCTGTTCCCGCGCTTGGGCCACCGCTCTGGCCAGGCCCTGCCGCACCAACACCTTGAGTACCTCAACCCGGTACTCCCTGGAAGCGCGGAGCAGGCTGGTGCGCGGTTGAGCTTCGCCAGCGGCAATCTCAGCCGCCTGGACAAAGCTCTCGTCGTCTGCCGGGCGGCCGGCCAGGAATGCCTCGGCCTGTCTTGCCCGGAAGGGCACCGGGGCAACCGGCCCCAGCCCGATGCGCGCCCAGGCCAGCCGTTCACCATCCAGGGCGACGCTCACGCCGCAGTTGAGGATGGGCAGCACCAGCGCCCGCCGCCGCCCGATCCGCTCCCACGCCGAGCCCTGGCCCGCTCCCAGCGCCCGGAAGCGGATGGCGGCGATCATCTGCCGCGTGGGGTCCACCGCCGACCGGCCTGGGCCGACAAACAGCTCCTCAACAGGATGCCAGCTCCGCCCCTGCTTGTCCGCCACCTGGACCTCGGCATCCAGGGTGATCAGAGCCACACTGCCATCGGCGGCCGGCATGGCGTTGGCCACGTTGCCGGCCAGCGTCGCCACCGTCTGAATCTGGAGGGCCCCCACCGTTGCCGCCGCTTCGGCCAGCACCCGCGCTCGCTCCTGCAGCAAGGGCGATTCCTTGATCTGGCGGAAGGTCACGTTGGAACCGATCACAATCCATTCGCCTTCCTGCTCGATGCGGTCCAGGCCGGGAATGCGCGTCACATCCACCAGGCACTCGACATGGCGCTTGCCCTCCTGCAATTCGATGATCAGATCGGTGCCGCCGGCGATCAGCCGGGCCCGACCGTCATACCGCGCCAGAATGTCCAATGCTTCTTCTACTGAGGTTGGAATCTCGTATGCTTGCCACACAGTTCGCCTCTCTGTTATTGCCGGATCGCTATTTCAGGATAGCACAGGCGCTTTCACATGTCAACCTGGCGACCGTGACGATCCCAGGTGTCTTTTTGCCACGCCTGTGTCAGCCGTACAGCCATCTGGCGGCCTGATAGACGATCTCAGGTAGCAGGTTGGCCATGCCGTGCGCTCCATACAAAATCCAGATGGAGCGTGTCCGCCAGTAGAGCACCCCGGCCAGTAGGCCAAATGCCAGGATCGAGGGGAAGGCGCGCCAGCCCTGGGCAGCATGGGCCGGGTGCAGGGCAAAAAGCAACGCCTGGATCAGGATCGCTGCCGGTGGCCCAAGGCGGGCTTCCAGGCCAGCCTGCAGATAGCTACGAAAAAAGGTCTCTTCCAGCAGCGGAATCAGGATCAGTATGGACGCTAACCCGGCCCAGGTGAGGCCCAACAGCGGGCCGGGCAGGAACTCCCACCAGCCGTAGTAGTTGGTCAACATGCTGAACATGCGCCACAGGGCGCCGGCAGCCACCCCCCGCATCAGGAGCCCGAAGGCGCGCTCCCGCCGATAGCCCAACGCCGAGGGTGGCTGCCGCGCCACCACCAGGTAGGCGACCGACACCACCAGCAGGCTGACCATCCACAGGAACCAGTTGCCGGCCAACCAGCGTCGCACCGCCGGCCCGCCGAACCAATAGGTGGTTTCCAGGCCGACGATCAACGCCGTTCCCGGCAGAACCCCCACGAACGAGACGGTCGGTTGGGATGCATCTTGCCTGGTCATCTGCTCCCGCTGTTTCATAGACGCAGCAATGGGGGACAAGAAACCGTCCCGTCCTCCAAAATTGCAGGAGAGAGGACCAGGCCCTTCCCCTGCCATCTGCCATAACTATCGGCTAGCTGGACAGATACTCGTCTATGGCCTTCTTGGCAATGCGGTAGCTGGTGCCGATCTTTTTGGCCTTCAGCTCGCCCGACTGGATGACCGCCAGCACATCCTCTTCGCCGACGCGCATGTAGGCTGCCGCTTCCGACAGGGTCATGATCTCCGGGGCGGCTGCTGCCGCCGGAGCCTGGGCTCCGGCCTGCGGGGCCATCGCCTGACCCAACGCCTGGGCTACCACCGTCCCCATGCCCATCCCGGCTCCCAGGCCCACACCCGCGCCGGTCAGTTCGCCGCCGCCGCTCGCCTGGGCTGCGTCGCGGATGCCTCGCGCTGCCTGGAATTGCAGGTATTTTTGCATGTCGCCGATGGCGCCCATCGAGGCCCGCTCGTCAATCGCCTTGGCCGTCTCTTCGGTGGGGCTGATGGAGTTGACGTACAGCGTCTTGAGCTGGATGCCCAGGTTGGCAAAGTCGGTCTGGGCCTTGGCCTTGGCCCCGGCGCCGATCTCGTCGTAGAGGGCCGGCAGGTCGAACAACCCCTTCCCCATCTCGCCCAGCAGGTCGGTCAGCCGGGCGACGATAATGCCGCGCAAGAAACGCTCGATCTGCGCCGTCTGGTACAGGCCTTGGGCACCGACGATTTTGTTGACAAAAAGCGCCGGATCGTTGACCTGCAGGGAATAGGTGCCAAAGGCCCGTAGCCGCACCAGGCCCAGGTCCACGTCGCGCAGCGGGATCGGCTCGGCTGTGCCCCACTTTTGGTCCAGAAATTCGCGCATGTTGACAAAATAGACCTCGGCGGTAAAGGGGGTGCGATCACCTGTCGCCTTGCCCAGAAGATCGGTCAACAGGGGGGCATTGGCCACGGTGATGGTATGCCGGCCCGGCCCGAATGTGTCGTATGCCTTGCCATCGCGGAAAAAGACCGCTTGCTGGAACTCGCGGACAATGACCTGCGAGCCAAAGCGGAAATCCCCTGACCCATACTCCGGCAGCCGCCGCACCATCTCGTCCGGCTGCTGGTTTGGAACCTCGATTACATCAATAATTCGTGCCATTCCTACCTCTTCTCTTTCTACCGATTCTAGGCTTTCTCTGCCTGTAGAATCGCGTCACGGCGACGGCCAAAGGTCAGATTGGCCTGATCGACCGTGCCTGCTAGATCCGTGATAGCCTCGCCCACACCCTCTTGGGCAGCGATCGCCGAGGCCACCCGGTCCACATCGGACGCGATCTGATCCACAAAGTCGAACATCTTGTTGTCGAACTCGTACAGGGCGTCCAGTTGCTCCTCCTTGACCTTAACCGCGTCGAACAACCCGGCGTAGCCGTACGATGTGGTCCGGATGCGATCAATGAGCAGTTGCAGCTTCATGACAGCGCGCTCCAGGTCATCCAGGAACTGGATTTGTCCTTGATTGATGAGGTTCATTTGCAGCTCAGAGATCCGCGCCCGCTGATCGTCCAACCTGGCAGCCACTTCCATCCGCAGAAGCTTGTCTGCTTCGCGCCGTAGCTCTTTTTCCTTGTAGCCCTTGTAGCCGGGGATCTTTTTCACCAGTTTTTCCAAGCCGCCCAGGGCTGCTCCCACCGTCTCTCGCAGGTCACCTTCCTGCCCCAGCACAGCACCGACAGTTTCTTCCAGACTCATCTTTTGTTTTCACCTCCCAAGATTTGTAGAATAAGGTAACTGCCTACCCTCTATTTTGGGCCATAGGACAACCGCTGGCAGTTGTCCTACATGTGGGTAGGTAGCTACAGAATAAGACTAAAACATGGCCGGCTGCTTCGTGTGTTAAGCACGCATCAATGTGGTGAGCGCCGGCAACCGGTTGAACATCCAGATGCCCACCGGCAGGCCGATGACCGTGGCGCAGATGGCCCAGGCCAGGTTGGACCACACCAGGCTCAGCCACCAGCCGATCAGCACAAAGTAGACCAGGCGGAGCAGCCAGGGATGCTGCGGCAGGCCGGACGTGCGGACCTCGACCCGTTCACTGCTGTTGGAAACTATTACCATCTGCTGCATAGGGCGCAGGGTGAGCACCTGAGGCACCCGGTTCAGCATCCACAGGCCCAACGGCAGGCCGATGATGGTGACGTTGAGGACCCAGGCCACATTGATCCATACTCCGGTGGCCCACCAGCCAAAAAGAAAAAAGTAGAGAATCCGTAGCAACAGCGGCATGCCGGTCTCCTGAGCGACAGTTTTGGTGTGGTTCATTATGACATCCTTTGCAGTGCAGCACAAACCTTGCTTATTATACAACTATTTTACGAAAAGGACAAACGGGGGTTGCGTTCAGCCGTGCTCTCGGCCCATTCCAGGTGCGGTCCATCCGGTGTGTCCAGCACTCGCCAGCCCAGCGCGGCGATCTTGTCCCGGATCGCGTCGGCTGTCGCCCAGTCCCGGCGGGCGCGGGCCTCTTCGCGCTCCTTTGTCAAACGTATCACTTCGGGAGAGGGACTGGGAGCTACCTCTGGCGGGAACGGTGACTGTGCCATACGATCTGGCATCCTGACCTCTGCCGGGAGATCCACTTTGTCCAGCGGTTGGTGGAAAGGCCCCAACTCGTTCAATGAAAAGCTGTGGCCGTGCTCAAAACGCTGCCCCTCCCCGCTGCATAGCACGGTGACCCCACCCTTGCCCATTACCTGGCAGTTTCCGGCAGCCAGGTCCAGGATCAGGGCTGTGTGCTCATCTATGCCGACGACGGTCGTGTCAGGCGGCAGCATGGCGACCAACTCTTTGAAACGGTCACGCCCCATCCAGCATCGGCTGGTATCCAGGTCGGTTCCCCCTTCGGTGTTATCCCAGTGTGGAATAAGGGCCAGGGATAGGCCGTAGGGCCGGAACAGGTTGAGCCCCTCCTGCCAATGGAGATCCTCGCCCACCTTGTAGATCTCGTACACCGGCAAGGCATAGGCGCTGACGGCGACCGTGGCGGCGCTGGCCAGGACCAACGCCGCGCCCTGCCGGTGACAGGCCACGACCGTCTGCCAGGCCAGACTGCCCCGCAACTGCCGCACAGCGTAGGTCGGGCTGCCTGGTCCCAGGAAAATTACGTGGGCCCCTGGAATGAGGGCGGCGATCTCAGGGGTGTCCGGGCTGAAGGGGGTCCCCCGTTTGCGGGCTGGCACGATCGTCACTCGAGGTCGGTAGTTCTGCAGGCGGTGGACCAGAAATTCGCCGATCCGCCCGGCTACCTGGGCCGAGTTTAGCTCAAAACCGGCCGGCGTCTCGACGATCGCCACCCGCACCGGCGACGGCAGATGGCGCAGCAGCCGGTCAAAAACCTTCTGGCCGCTGGCTGAGGTCTCCCCTGATCCGAACAGGATGACCGGGCCCGGCTGTTGTGGCGTCATGCTTTGTTTCTCCCCTTTGCTCCCCTGGCAGCGGCCAGCGCTTCCACCTCCGACCGCAGCAGCAGCCAGCGCCAGGCCCACCCCTTTGGCGCGTCCGCATCAATCAACAGTGTCAACTTGCCCTGATCGACGAGCTCGCTCACATTCCACAACCTTATCCCCAATATCTTTTCTGCTTCCTTCAATGATACCACATCCTCCGGCCCGATCCCTACCGCATCCTCGTACACCATCCGGCACACCTGCAAACGCATCGTTTTCACCTCCCTTCGATGCGTAACCTATACCACAGCTTATGCAACTCGTCAACTCCAACCGAGTTCCCCTCGTCACGACAGCCGCCGGGCAGCCCGGACCTGCCCTTGCAGGGCCCGCCGGCTTGCAAAGGGACTTTCAAAAGCTGTCCACGAACAAGACCGCCGCGATGGAGCGGCGGTCTGACGATCATGACTTGCGGGTGCTACGGCTATGGCTGCGGCGGTGGGCCGGCATCCTCGGGGATGGATGGGCCGTTGGGCAGGCTCCGCAAATAGTCGCACGATACGAATTTAACATCTTCCCAGACATATCCCTCCGCCAGGAAGGTGGGAATGTCCTTGATCCAGCGCTTGGCCCCATTCTCCAGGGCGTAGATGTGAGGGCTGGTCGGGCACTTGAGCAGGACGTGGATCGGCCGGCCTTTTTCAAACTCGCCCAGGAACTTGTCGTCCACGATGTGCACCTGGTCCCAGGTGTAGCCAAAGAACTCGAATGCCTCCAGGCTGCTGATCCAGCGCAGCTTGTTGTCTTCCAGGACATAGATCTCCGGCCCGCTGCCCTTTAGCACCAGCCCGTCGCGGATGATGAGCGAAGCCGAATCGGGCATGATGCGCGCCAGGCTCACGCCGTAGCGGTTCACCGGGATGTTGATCAGCACCACCAGCGCGGCCACCAGAATGAGCAGCCGGCCCAGCGTTTTGCCCAGGTTGATGCTGGGCTGATAGGGGGGCGGTTGCCAATCGTCGTCACCCGGCTCTGGCTCGCGCCGTGGTCGGGGCACGGAGGGGCGGGAGGGTGGGGGACCAGGTGGGGCCGTTGGCCGGGCCTGCTTTGCCGGGGGCGGCTCCGGTCGGGGCGGCGGCGCAACCTCCTCCCTTGGAGGGGAAGGCAGGGGCGAGGGGGGAGTTGCGAGCCGCCGTGCCTGCTGCCGTTCAAGTAGCGCGTCCAGCAGCAGGTCAAGGATCTGATCGGTGGTCGAAGGCTTGTTCGCAGGGGATTGATCGGTCACGTTTTCCTCCTATCGAACCACAAAGAAGCCCAGGATCTCGCCGATGCTGGCAAAGATATTGGTATAAAAGTTGCCGCCCAATTGGCGGAACAGCTCGAACTTCATGCTTGGCGCACCGATGAAGGGCCGCAACGTCCAGGCCATCTGGCTGCCGACAAAGGCGTAAACAAGGATCCACAGCCGGACCACCCATCGCCGGGAGGATGCCCCTTCTTTCCCTGCTGCCGAGACAATGCGCATCCCCTGGCTCAGGAACAAGACCCCCACGCTGCCGCAAATGGCCATGATCAGCACGTTCAGCAGTTTAAAGAATTGGTAGTTGCTCGTCGTCAGGATAAAGAAAAGCACGATGGGCGCAAAGCTCAACAACAGCACTGCCGTCACGGTGATGGCCGTCAGGACGAGGGCAAAGTTCTGGGTCAGGCTCTGGTTGGAGCCAAACAGCACGTTGAAAAAGTAGAGGGTCGGCGTGCAGATGACCAGGGTGAGCAAGAACAGGATCGGAAGCTTGGCGGCTGAGCTAAGGGTCTGCCACAGGCTATGGGTAGCCCCCAGCACCGCGCCATACAGCGCCAGGAAGATGATGCTGGAGATGAGCATGGCCCGCATCTTTTCCTTCAGCCCCACTCCGTCGCGGATCTCGAGGAAAAAGTGGTGGCGGTTGCGCAGTATCGTTTCAATGACTGCCAGGTCTTTCATGATGGTATCGTCCCCCTTTACTGTTGCTATCTTTTGAAAGGCTTCAGAACTCTTTGCCCAGACTCCCATGAGATCACCAGCGCAATGCCGGCAGCATGACAAAGATCACCGTCAGCGCCCAGAAACCGGCCCACGCGGCCAGGGCGTAGCGCCAACGCTCGAACTTGAGTAGAGGGATAAACAGTGCTGCCAGAGCGATGGTCCAAAAGGCCGGCCGGCTAAGGAGCTGGGGCCAGCCCAACGCCGTTCCGTCGGGGGCAAAGACCAACCAGCGCATAATCAGGGCGCAGGCCACCGGCAGCCCGGCGGCGATCACTGCGTCGGCTGTGCCCCAGCCGGCGTGGGCAGCTTGCAGCTCCCGCGCGACCTCTTCCTCCAGGCCGAAACGTGCTGCGGCCTGGGCCAGCGCCTCCGATTCATCCAACCCCCTGGCCTGCGCCTGGGCCACCGCTTCCTCCAGGTGATCGCGGATCTCGGCCAAGACCTGGTGCTCCGTCTCGCTATCCAGGTCCATCTGAGCGCGGAGGCGGGTTAACAGCTTTTCCAACTCGCTCATGGGGCCGCCTCGACGCCAAGCAACCGGTTCACCTGCTCGGTGAGGGTTCGCCAACCCTGCAGCTCGCGTTCCAGGCGACGGCGACCCGCCTCGGTGATGGTGTAGAACTTGCGGCGACGGTGACCCTCCTCGCCCCGCCACTCGGCATGTAGCAGGCCCTGCCGCTCCAGCTCGTGCAGCCGGGGATAGATAAGCCCTTCCTTGAATGGAAAAGATCCCTGGCTGCGCGCCTCCAGCTCCTGGATGATCTCGTAGCCATACATAGGCCGATCGGCATCTGCCAAAAGATTGAGGATGATGACGGTCGTTGTCCCCTTGCGCATCTGCTCCTGGATGTTCATGGTCTCTCTTTACCTTAGTATCTTATGCATTGGCCAGTATAGCGCAATTTGGGCACCCTGTCAAATTTGGCTTGACACGAATACCTAAGTATGCTATATTGAAACCCTCGCCCGGTGGGAGGTGGAACCATGAAAAAGATTGTGCTGTTAATCGTAGCAGTAGTCTTGGGCCTGTTGTTTCTGAACGGCTGCGCACAGCCGGCGCTAGAGGAGCAGGCTGCCTTCGATGCCCTGGCCCGCCGCGTGCCCGCCAACGCCGACAATGCCCTTTTTCTAGACCTGAAGCCAAGCGGGACAGTAGGTCGCTACTGGGAGCGTATCCGGAAAAAGCTGGAGGCTAACCAGGCGGCAAAAGAAACTCTCGATAATATGTTTCGCCAGTTCTGGGTGGCAGACTATGACCCGGAAGAGTTGCTGGTCGGGCCGGCGGTTAGCGGTTACTGGGGGGTCGACAGCTATCTCATCGCCCAGGTAAAAGATGAGGCGCAAGCCCGCAAAGCTATCCTCCAGCATACCACCAGCATCGCCTGGAAGCAGGAGGAATACAAGGGCCAGACCCTCTATTACTGGTGGGGAGCTGGATCGTACAGCTACCCCAATAACCTGGCCTGGACTCTTCATGGCGGGTACTTGTTCCTGGTTTCTCGCTATGATAGGGAATTGGAACCCGTGACGCACCTGGAGGATCTGTTGGACCTGGACGAGAAAGACAGCCTGGCTGCCCTGCCCGCCTGGCAGAAGCTGCGGGAGCGATTGCCGGATCGGCTGATGGGGCTCTATTTTGTCAATGCAGCCGAGCAGGCCCGCCGAAAATCGTCTCAGGCAGGTGGCACATCTCTTGGCGCCATCTTTGGCCGGCAGACCGAGGTCTTGGCCCTGGCTGCTGTGCCGGAAAGGGAAGGGATGCGCATCGAGATCGCGGGCAGCTTTGAGCCGGGCACGGCCACCATCCCCGAATTGTACCCCCTGTTTGACCTGCCTGCTGTGGACCCATCCACGTGGTCTACCTTGCCGGCCGATACGGCCATTGCCCTGTTCGCCCACGATGCCTCAACCGTCTGGCCGGCGCTGGAAGACCTGTTGGGCTTGAACATGGGGCTGCTGAGTCAGCTCCCCGGCCTGGAAGGGCTGGATCTGGAGGCGGCCCTGCTTGCTGCTGAAGGCCCGTTGGCTGGTGATTTTGTCCTGGGCATTACCCCACCCCTGCCCAATCAGCCGATCAGCCAGGATGTGGCCGCTCTCCAGGTGTTGGTGTTGGGCCGGGGTGCCACTCAGGCCCAGGTGGAAGGCGTCCGCACGGCGATGGAGGGTTGGGGGGTTGTCTTTGACCCAACTGAGGTCGAGGGCATGACCTTGCAGACACAGGTGGGCACAGCACTGACCGGCTACGCCATGGCCTATGGCCTTGACGGCGACACCTTCCTGTTCGGTTCTTCGCCCGGGATCCTCGGCCGGGGGATCGCGGCCGGCCGGGCGGGCAATGGCCTGGTCAAAGCCGATGCCTTTCGCCGGCTGGTGGCGAAACTGCCCGGCAGTCCGGCGCTTGTCCTCTACCTCAACACTCCGGCGCTAACCGGCCTGATTCAGGCCAACGTAGCCGAGGGTCAGGAACCTGATGGCGTACTGGGTGCTCTGAAAGCCTTTGATGCCGTCGGCCTAGGCCTGCGGCTCCAGCCGGAGCGGCTGGACGGCGTCTTGTACTTTATGCTCCAATAAGATGGCGATGTCTGATCGGACCTCACCCCATCCCCTGACCCCCTTCCCTTCTCCTTTGGAGACAAGAAGAGGGGGCCCAGGGGATGGGGCGAGGTGGCTCGTGCGGCTGGCCTGGCGCGAATTGTGGGCCTGGCGTGGGCGTTCCCTGTTGGCGATGTTGGCCCTGGCGCTGGGCGTCGGCTTGGTGGTGGCTACGAACAGCCTCGCTGCGCTGATGCGGGCCAGTGTAGCCCGCCCCGTTCCAATGCTGGGCCGCCCCGCCGACCTGTGGGTTAGCAGCGCCTATGACGTGGACTATGACCTGCCGGCCGGCCTGTGCCATCAGGTCGCGGCGCTGCCTGGTGTGGCCGGGGTGCAGCCGGTGCTGCGTCGGCCTGTTCGGGTCCAAACACCCCGCCCCGACAGTCTGATTTTGCTGGGGGTGGACCCTACCACCTATTTCTCTTTTCACGACCTTTCTTTGGCTGCCGGTGAGTTTCCATCGGCCGCGTCGCCGGGGCTGGTTGCCCTGGCCCCCTGGGCTCTGGTGCGGGAGCTGCGCTTGGGCTCGCTGCTGACGGTGACTACCCCCTATGGCGACACGCCACTGCCGGTCAGCGGTCTGTTGGAGGTGGAGAGTCTGGCTGCTGTCCAGCAAGGGTTGGTGCTCTATGCCCCCTTGGATGTCGCTGCAGAGATGTTTGGCGTTCGTGATGCGGTTACAGTGCTGGAGGTGCGCCTGGCCCCCGGCGCGTCGCCCCGTCGGGTGCGCGCCGAGCTGGAACAGGCCCTTGGGCCTGCCTGCGCTGTTTCGATGACCGTCCAGCCGGGTGGAGGTGGGCAGTTGTGGCAGCGGTTGGTGCTGGGGGCGCTGATTGTGGTGGATGGGCTGACCTTGGCCGGTAGTATGAGCCTGGTCTATGCCGTCTTTGCTTCGGCAGCCCGGGTTCGCCGTCGCCAGATCGGCCTGTTGCGTGCCGCCGGGGCGCTGCGGCGGCAGGTGCTGGCGCTGCTGGCCGTCGAGGCAGGGTTACTGGGGCTGGCGGGTGGCGGGCTAGGGCTGGGCTTGGGGCTCCTGTTTGCCAGGGTGGGGGCGCACCTGGTGCTGGAGGGTGGCGCTGTTCCGGCAATGCCCCCCTTGCCGGCCAGCGCTCCGCTCCTGGCCGTGGTCGTGGGTGTGCTGGGCGCCCTGATCGGGGCACTGGGGCCGGCTCTGCGGGCTGCATGGCAACCACCGCTGGGCGCGTTGTACCCCCCTGTCTGCTCTTCTTGCCCTCTGGGGGGGCAGCGGACGCGGACCCGCTTTTTCCCTATCGAGGTGCGGCTGGCTCTGGCCAATCTGTCTCGTGAGCGGGGGCGGGCGCTGCTGATCGTCGTGGCGTTGGCGCTGATTTTGGGCATGGCGTTGGGCGATGTGGGGGTGCTATCGCTCCTCAGTGCAGATCTGGCAGCGGCCATGGGGCGCTTGCGCGGCGCTGACTATCTGGTGCTGCCCGGCCTGACGACCATCTCGTTGCGGGAATTGGCCGGGCAGGATACATCGGACCTTCCCCCTCTGTCACCGGGGCTGTTGGCCGAGCTGGAGCGGCTGGGAGACCAGGTGTGGCTGATGCGGGGCACCACCGCTGATGTGGAACCGCTCCAGGCTTTCCCCGGCCAACCAACCCTGTTGCTTGATATGGAGGGCTATGGGCGCATGGGGGGCTTTCGTTTTCAGGAAGGGGATTGGCCTACTGCCCTGGAAGCGTTCCGCCAGGGGCCGGCGGTGTTGCTGGTTCCGGCTGTCGCCCGCCGCTTGGGTGTTGGCCTGGGCGATGTGGTGCAGCTGGACACGCTTTTGGGACCGGTGGAGTTCCACGTGGCGGGGGTTGGCGACAGTGAGTTTACAACCTGTGTGTTGGACCTGGCCGATGGCGTGGCCTATTTCGGGGCCAATGAGGTCAATGGTGTGCTGATCCAGGTCCGCGCCGAAGCCGACCCTCAGGCGGTGCGGCGGGCGCTGTTGGCTGCTGTGCAGATACATGGTGGCACGCTCCTGGCGCTGGACCAGGTCTCAGCCCAACTGCGGACGATGTTCAGCCAGGTGCGGGCGGCGATTGGCCTGCTGGTGGGCATCGCGGGGTTGGTGGCAGGCTTGGGCGCGGTCAATGCGGTGTTGTCCAGTGTGGCCGAGCGCCGGCGGGAGATCGGGCTGCTGCGGGCGGTGGGGGCTACGCGGCAGCAGGTTCGGCGGCTGATCCTGGCCGAGATGGCGCTGCTGGGGGCGATGGCGGCCGTGCTCGGCGCGGCGCTGGGTTGGGCTATCACCTGCCTGTTCCTGTGGGTTGGCCGGAACCACCTGGGCCTGTCTGGTGAGGGCGCATCCTCCCTGGCGGCCTGGTTACCGCTGTTGGGAGCCAGCGCTGCCGGGCTGGTACTTTGGCCCTTGCTGGCGATGCTGGGCGGGTTGGTTCCGGCCTGGCATGCGGCACAGTTGTCGGTGAACCAGGCCCTGTACGAAACCTTGCCCGGCTCGTTTCTGTGACATGTGCTTTTCAGGTGTGGGCCGTTTGACGCCGGGGGGCCTTTGTGGCAAAATATGGCCGTGTCTGATCTGAGAATCGGCATCGTCTTGCAAGCTCGCAGTGGCCGCCATCGGGTGCAAGATGGCGACAGTGTCGTCACCTGCTACGTGCGGGGCAGGCTGAAGAAGGAGCGGCTACCCACCGACCTGATTGCCACCGGCGATTACGTCCGCTGGCGGCCCACCCGCCCCGGTCGGGGGGTCATCGAAGAGGTGTTGCCCCGCGAGACGCAGCTGAGCCGCCGCCGGCCTGGGCCGCAGCAGATTCCCGTCGAGGATGTCATCGTTGCCAACCCCGATCAGGCGGTGTTCATCTTTTCCGTGCGCGAACCCAACCCTCACCTGCGCCTGCTCGACCGGTTGCTGGTCATCGCCGAGAACAACGATCTGCCGGCGATCCTTTGCGTCAACAAGATAGATTTGCTCGACGACGCCGGGGAGGCCCGCCAGCTTTTTGGCGTGTACGAGGAGATCGGCTACCCGGTGCTCTACACCAGCGCCCGCACCGGTCAGGGCGTGGCCGAGCTGCGCGGACGGCTGGTTGGCCGGTTGAGCGTGCTATCCGGACCTTCTGGGGTGGGCAAGACCAGCCTGCTCAACGCCGTCCAGCCGGATCTGGGGCTGGCGGTGCGGGAGATCAGCGAAGCCACCGGCAAAGGCCGCCACACCACTGTCGCTATTCGCCTCTGGCCGCTGAATGGCGGTGGCTACGTGGCCGACACCCCGGGCCTGCGCGAGGCCGGCTTTTTTGACATCGAGCCGGAGGAGCTGGCCTGGCATTTCGTCGAGATGCGCCCCTACCTGAGCGATTGCCGCTTTTCGAGCTGTACCCACACCCACGAACCCGGCTGTGCCGTGAAAGCAGCCGTCGCGGCGGGGGCCATCAGCGAGAGACGCTACGACAGCTATTGCCGGCTGCTGGCCGGGGAATGAGCCTTAACGTGGCAGGGCAAGGAGGCAAGGTTGGCAACGGTCAACGGGCTTGTGACTTGCATCCCGGACCGGTTGTAGTATAATACTCCCGAAGAACATGGAGACAAAGGAGTCAATCTATGGCCAAATTCTTGCCTGAGCCGTTTCGCATCAAGACGGTCGAGCCGATCAAAATGACCACGCGCCAGGAGAGGGAATCGCTCCTGGCCGCCGCCGGTTACAACCCCTTTCTCCTCCGCGCCGAAGATATCTACATAGACCTCCTGACCGATTCCGGCACCTCGGCCATGAGCGACAATCAGTGGGCGGGCATGATGCGCGGCGACGAGTCGTATGCCGGCTGCCGCAACTTTTACAACCTGGAGGAGGCTATCCGCGAAATCTTTGGCTTTCGATATTTCGTACCCACCCACCAGGGCCGCGCTGCCGAGAATGTGCTCTTTTCCATCCTGGTTCGGCCAGGATTGCAGGTGCCCAGCAACATGCACTTTGATACCACGCGGGCCAACGTTGAGGCGCGGGGCGGTATCGCCGCCGATCTGGTGATTGACGAGGGCAAGGACCCTACCGGCCACTACCCGTTCAAGGGCAACCTGGACATTGCCAGGCTGCGGGCTTTTATCGAGCGGGTTGGCCCGCGCAACATCCCGCTGGGAATGATCACCATCACCAACAACTCAGGCGGCGGCCAGCCGGTCTCGATGCAGAACATCCGCGATACGGCGGCGACGTTGCACGAATATGGCATCCCGTTTTTCATTGACGCCTGCCGCTATGCCGAGAACGCCTATTTCATCAAACTGCGCGAACCGGGCTATGCCGAAAAATCCACCCTGGAGATCGCCCGCGAGCTCTTTTCGTATGCCGATGGCTGTACCATGAGCGCCAAAAAGGACGCTCTGGTCAACATCGGTGGCTTTTTGTGCATGAACGACCATGACCTGTACCAGCGGGCCTGCCAGGAGCTGATCTTGCGTGAGGGCTTTCCCACCTATGGCGGGCTGGCCGGGCGCGACCTGGAAGCCATTGCTCGCGGGTTGTGGGAGGGGTTAGATGAAAACTATTTGGCTTATCGCCTGGCCCACACCCAATACCTGGCCGACCGGCTACTGGAAGCTGGCGTCCCCATCGTCGAGCCTCCGGGCGGCCATGCCGTCTATCTGGATGCCTTGCGCTTCCTGCCCCACATGCCCCGCAACCACTTTCCCGGCCAGGCGCTGGCCATTGGCCTCTATCTGGAGGGGGGCATCCGCGCCGTAGAGATCGGCAGCGTGATGTTTGCCCACAAGGATGAAAAAACCGGAGAAATCATCTATCCTGATCTGGAACTGGTAAGGCTGGCTATCCCGCGCCGGGTGTACACCCAGTCGCACTTGGACTATGTGGCCGATACAATCGTTGACCTGTACGAGAAGCGAGAGACGTTGCGCGGCGTGCGTATCGTCTACGAGACCCGCTTTCTGCGGCACTTTACGGCGCGGTTCGAGCTGATCTGACAAGAGCACCCTCTGCAAAGACTTGTTCCAAGATCTGGTCTTTCAAGAGTTGCCTGCCACCGGCGATGCCGCCGCACCGAATCGTGCAATCGCTGACGAGGCAGGGTCAGGAAACAGGTCGCCTCGACAACGGAGGGCTAGAGAATGAAACTCACCTACATCCGCTGGTCCATGACCATCATCGAGACGGGAGGGTTGATCCTCATCACCGACCCGGTCTTTCGGGTCTTGGGTGTCCACCAATCGCCCAAGTCTTACACCTTCGACCGGATGCCGCGCCCCGACCTGGTGTTCATTTCCCACACCCACGTGGACCACTTTGCGCCATCGGTGCTAAAACGGCTGGACCCCGACACGCCGGTTTGGATGCCCGCCGACAAGGTGCACAAGGTAGCGCGGCTGGGGCTGAAGGCGCTGCGTGGCGTGGACGAGTGGGAATCGGACGAAATCGGGGGAATCCGCCTGACGACGGTGCCAGCGGTCCACAGCGGCGGTGAGCTGGGCCTGGTCGTCGAGGGGGACCGCACCGTCTATTTTGCCGGCGACACCTCGCTGGATCGCGACCTGTTCCGCGAGATCGGTCGGCGTTGGAAGCTGGATGCCGTCTTGCTGCCGATTGGCGACCTGCGGGTGCTGGGCATCTCCTTCCGCCACATCGGGCCGAGGAAAGCGCCCCAGGCCCTGCGGCTGCTGGGCGAGCCGCGGGTGGTGGTTCCGACCCACTACAGCGGCGTGACCCTGGGGCCGTTCCTCTACTTCCGGGGCACGCCGCGCCGGCTATCGGAGGCGATTCGGAAGGCGGAGCTGGGCACCCTCATCGGTACCACCCGCCCGTTGGAGAGGGTGGAGATTTAGCCCAAAAACGGCTCGATGATGGTCCACGACCGGGCGCCGGCCCAGGCCACCAGCATTGTTTTAATTGTCTTGCCCAACCAGCAAAAGAGCAAGAAGCGCCACAGCGGATAGCGCAGCGTCCCGGCAGCAATGCCGGCCAGATCGAAAAAGGGGTTGGGGATGAGGGACAGAACAAAGATGGTCGGGCCTCCCGCTCGGCGCATCCAGGTTACCAGGCGCTGGTACCTTTCCTGATTTTCGATGACCGCTCGCCCGCCAAAGCCGGCGGCGTAGCCGGTCAGTTCCCCCAGCGCCTCGCCCGCGCCCGCTGTCAGGCCCACCAGCGGCGGCGGCAGGGCGCTGCCCATGGCAAAGACCAACGCCAGGCTGGGCGCGGGCAGGATAATCGTCGCGTTGCCCAACAGGCTCACCAGAAAGATGCCGGGATAGCCGACCGCGGCCAACTCGGCAAAGTGGTCGCGGAAGGCAAAGATGGCCACGCTAAGGCCAAGGACAAAAAGCACGACGAGGACACGAAAGAGCTTTCTTGTCCAAGTCGGTGCTGGAGGCTCGTGCATTCCTGTGTTGCTGTTCGATGCTGCCATCTGTGCTTTATGGAACTTTTCTGGGCCGGCCCTATGTCCTGCCCGGCCTGGGCTGTAGGGCGGTTTTGCTAACCGCCGTAGGTCGGGTAAAACAAACCCGACCTACTGAACGTTACCTGCGGAGAAAGGTGCCCCGCGCCTCTTTCCCCGGAAAATCTACGCGCTCCATCCGCCACAAACCCCACAGCGCCGTCAGGGCCACCACACTGCCCACTACATACCCTTCCACGACGCTGGCCTGGGTGACAAAGAGGGCGATCACCCCCAGCCCGGCGCAGATAAGGTAGCAGATGAGCACCGCCTCGCGCCGGGTATAACCCATAGCCACCAATCGGTGAGAAAAGTGGTCCTTGCCGGGCGTGGTCAGGGGATTAAAGCCGCGCCGCAACCGAGAGATAATGACCAATGCCGTGTCGAACAGCGGCAGGCCCAGGATCAACACCGGCACCATCCAGGTGACGATCTGCAGGTTGTCGGGGAAGCGCAGCTTGATGCCCACCGCTGCCAGGATAAACCCCAAAAACAGGCTGCCGGCATCGCCCATAAAGATGCTGGCCGGGTTAAAGTTGTAGCGCAGGAAGCCCAGGCAGGCCCCCACCAACGCCGCCGACAGCGCCCCCACCAGGTACTGGCGGTTCATTGCCGCCAGCAACAGAAAAAAGATGGCCGCTGCTGCCCCTATGCCCCCCGACAGGCCATCCATGTTGTCCAACAGGTTCAGGGCATTGGTGATGACCACCACCCAGGCTAACGTGGCCATGACGTTCAGTGCTTCCCAGCGGAAAAGGCCGATCCGCACCCCGGTGAACGCCAGGATCGAAGCTGCTGCGAACTGGCCGATCAGCTTGAGGAACGGGCTCAGGCTGCGCCGGTCATCCCACAGCCCCAGGAACGACATCAGGCTGGCCCCCACCAGGATGCTGACCAGTTCGTGGAGGCGAAAGCGGTTGCCAAAGAGCAGCACCGCCGCGATAAAGGCTCCATAGATAGCCACTCCACCCAGCAACGGGATGGGGTTGACATGGATCTTGCGGGCGCTGGGCTGGTCCATGATGCCCAGGTGCAGCGCTACACGCCGTATCAACGGCGTGCCGCCGACGGCCAGCACCAGCGCACTGGCAAAGATGAGCATAAAAGTCGTTGTCATACGTTACTCCGACCAAAGGGCTCTTATTTCTCGGTGATCAGGATGGTTAGGATCTTGTCGCCGACGGCGATCTGTTTGGCCACATCCAGCCCCTCGACCACGTAGCCGAACACGGTATAGGCGCCGTCGAGCTGGTGGATCGGCACCAGGCAGATGTAGAACTGGCTGCCCGACGAGGCCCGCTGCGGGTTCACCTGGTCCGACGTCCGAGCCGTGGCTATCGCCCCCTCATCGTGAGGCAACCCGATCTCTGCCGGCACAGTATACCCCGGCCCCCCGGTGCCGGTGCCCAGCGGATCGCCCCCCTGAATGAGGGAAAAGCCGGGCTGGTTCTCCACCCGATGGAAGGTCAGCCCATCGTAGAAACCCTGCCGGGCCAGATAGACAAAGTTGTTGACCGTCTGGGGCGCCTGGGCTGCCTCCAGCCTGATGACAATATTGCCCTTGGCAGTGACAATCGTCGCCTGATAGGTCTTTTTCGGGTCAATGGTCATGGCGGGGGGCGCGCTGTAGAGGTTGTTGCGCTCCTGGGGCGACAGATCGCCGGCCCGTACCGTCGGCTCGGCGGTGGGCGAGGATTGCCCCTGCGCCTGCTTCAACTGCTCCAGGAATGCCTGAAGGGCGGGCTTGTCCTCCTCCGGGGCCAGGGCCAGCGCCTTTTCGATGGCGGCAATTGCCTCGGCGATCTGCCCTTTTTGCTGATAGAGGAGCCCCAGGTTCTTGTAGCTGTTGTAATCGTTTGGCGCCAGACCGACTACGATCAGGTTCTCGGCGATCGCCTCGTCGGTCCGGCCCTGCTTGGCATAGATGTAAGCCAGGGCACTGTGGGCCTGGGGATGGTTGGGGTTCAGTTCCAACACCTTCTTGAAGGTCGTCTCGGCTGCTGCCCATTCCTGGGCGTTCATCTGCTTGCTCCCTTGGGTGATCAGATCCTGGATCTGCTGGGCGACCTGTGGCGAGCTCCCTTGAAGCTGGGTCAGAAAGCTCTGCATCGTTTGCTTCTGGTTGTCGGGTGCCAGATTGTATGCCTCGGTCGCCTCCCGGATGGCATCGTCTATACGGCCCAACTGATTATAGAGGATAGCCAGATTCTTCCGGTCGTTGTAGTTTTTGGGCCGGAGCTCTACTGCCTTTTGATAGGCTTGCAAGGCGGCTTCCATATCCCCTTTCTGCGTGTGCACATACCCCACGGCGCTATACAGGTCTGCTGATTTGGGATCCACCTCAAGGGCTTGTTGATAGATAGCCAGAGCCTTGTCCCAGTCTTTCTGGCGCATGTACAATTCGCCCAGAAGCAGGTAGGTCTGCAAATATTTCCGGTCAATGGCCAGGGATTGTTGATACTTGGCCTCCGCCTGCTCATACTCGCCCAGGGCAAAGTAGGTCTGCCCCCATTCGTCGTACAGTTGGGCATTGTTGGGGCTGAGGCTGGTGGCATCGGCGTAGTAGCTGAGCGCCTTGTTCAGGTGCGCAACGCGCTGATCGCCCTGGACAAGCCCTCCCCAGGTGCGGTGCAGGCGAGCCAGGTTGGCCGAATGGTCGGTGTTGAGCGGCGCAATCTCGCGCGCCTTTTTCAGCATCTTTTCGCTCTGGCTCAGCAATTGTTCCCGCGTATTTCCCTGGCTGTCCTTGCCCTTTTCCATGTAGGCCCGGCCCAGGAACAGATAGTAAAAATCTTCCTTTGGGGCGGTTTGGACCGCTTTGTCGTAGAAAAAGATGGCCCCATCCCACTGCTCGGCCTTTTCTGAGCTCAGGCCCTGCTTGTATAGGATGTCGGCCCGGACGATGCTGATGTTGGTGGCGGCGATCAGGAAGGCAACAGCGACAGGCAGGATCACACCCAGGGCCACCACGCCGATGTCGGCCAACCCCCCGCTCCATCGCCACGGTTTGGTCTGACGGCGGAAGAGGAAGGTGAGCACGGCTGCCAGGCTCACGATGATAAACAGCACGAACAGGTAGTAGAAGGTGATGGTGTTCGCCAGGGGATTGGGCGCATCGGCACGGGTGATGGTCAGCGGTTTGAGGCGTGTTGCATGGAGCAGGGCAAAGAGGAGCGTCCCGCCGAAGGAGACGAGGCCAAAGACGCTCACCGCCAGCCACCATTCCTGCCGGGTTTTGCCAGATGCTTCCGGCTGGGTTGCCAGGTGGCTCAAGCCCACCAGGCCGATCATCACCCATGTGCTCAGGAACAGCATGAACATAACCGGTGAGGGCTTTCCTTCGCTCTGCGTCAACGACTGCCAGATGGTTGCCACCACGCCGGGGTTGTTCTGTTGGATGGTGGTAAAGTCAAAAAACATTGTGCTCAAGATCAGGATGGCCATCACCGTCAGCGCCAGGATCGCTCCTTGCCAGTCCCCATCCCTGGTTACTCGCGGTTGGGGCGGCGGAGTCGAGGTGGTTCCTCGGCGATGGCGGCGTGGGGTAGGCTGTGTCTCTGCGGGGAGGGGGACACTTGCTTCGTCCGCAGCCGGCTGCAACGCCAGGCGAGTGCCGATGGCCACCATCAGCGCCGCAAAGGTCCAAAAATAGGTGCGCGTTGCAGCGATGGCGATGCCAAAGTGGATCTCGATAAAGTGGGCCACCACTGCCGCTACCAGAGCCAGCATCCAGAGAGAATAGCGCCCGCCCAGAGCCGGCAATTCCCGTTCTTTGCCTTTTTTCATCCGGTTCATGACGGGAATGACGGCAAGCATAACCATAAAAGCGGCCAGGTAGATGGCCAACCCGGCCATCACGCCGAGGGGGATGCCCACACCAATGTAGGGGGTGCCCCGCCATGCCCAGGCGATGAGCACCCCGGCAATCCCCCCGCCGGTCCACAGCCCGGCAAAGACCAGTGCCTGCCGCCGGCTGCGGATAAATCCCAGCCACTTGAGCCCGTAGCAAAAGAGGCTGGCGAACAGCAACATATAGACCACAAAGCCCACCCCGCCGGTTTGCACCAGTGCGTCAAAGGTTTCGTTGTGCGAGCGGTCGGGAGAGGCGTTGCGCCGCTCATAGTGGGCCAGGTCGGGCTGGTAGAAGCGGTTGTAGGCCACGTACATTGATTCCGGCCCGTAGCCGATGATGGGTCGCACGGCGTTGAACGGATCGGGCCTGGGCTCCCCCTCTTCCACCGGATACTCCAGAGGAGCGTGGGGGCTGATCATTTGCACTGCCCCTTGCCAGATCAGGATGCGGACTTTGCCGGTTCCCTCTTCTGTTTGCAGGATCTTGCCCAGGCGACCGATGTAGGGTTTTTCCCGCAGCTTGTCTATCGCCGGGGATTGGACGGTGTTGAACAGCACCAGGCCAACCCCCACCAGGATGGCAAGCGCGACCATCGCCCAGGGAATCCACGCCCGGTGCTTGATCAGCCCCAGCAGGGCAAAATAAAAGAACACCCCACCCAACAAGCCCAGCCATGGCCCTCGGCTTTGGGTGTAAAAGATGCAGATGACCTGCACGATGAGGATGACAAAGTAGCCGGCCAGCAGCAACAACCTGGTTGCCGGCTTGCGCAGGTAATAGGCAAAGGCCACCATGGCCAGCACAAAAAGGAAGGAGGAAAACAGACTGGTCCAGAAATAGAGCGATTTGCTCGGTGGGAAGGGCAGCTCCAGGATCCAGGAAAACCCGACCATGGCGGCGAAAGCCAATGGCAGGGCGATGGCCAGGATGCGGTCGCCACGGCCCAGGCCTTCTACCACCTGCTGCCAGTTCTCGAACAGCCGCGACAGGGTCAGGGGGACGACCATGATCAGGAACGCCGCGACAAAGATGGCGTTGCCCATGTTGGAAGCCACGCGCCGGGTGACATTCCCTCCCCAGGGCAGGGGGTCCAGTCCAAAGTGCTGTACCATGCCGTACATGGCAATGGGAAAGCTGACCAGGACCATCGCCGTGATCAGCCGATCAAGCTGTCGTTTGGTGCGCAATCCCTCCAGCAGCAGGAAAAAGATGACGATGTAGGAAAATGTGGTATAGGTCCCTTGCAGCCGTTGATAGGAACCCCACAGGCTAACAGAGGGCACCACCGACAGGGCCGTGCTGATGACATAGACCACCACCAGCAGCAGGGTGGGCAGTACCAGGGGCGTCTTGAGCACCCGCTGTGTCAGAGATGGGCCTTTGGCCTGCACCTCGCCCTCGGCCTGGCGAGAGCGCCAATCTTCGACGGCGCGGATGATCCAGGCCACGCTCATCACCAGAGCTATGGATCGCAGCAGCGACAGCTTATCCGGCTCAAAGACCCGCTGAGAGTAGATGTTGAAAAAGAGCGGCACGATAACGGCTGCTGCCAGCCAGCCCGCTTCAATCACCTTGTCGCAGAAAAGACTCACCTTTGTGCGCATAAACGGATACCTCACTGTAAAGATAAAACGTCAGGCGTCAAACGTGAAATGCTTTGCGTTCCTGATCGCTAGGGTCAAAGAATCCGGCCAGGTCGGTGCGCCCCGGTTTGAGCGTCTCCTGGGGCCACGCCTGCTGGAACCAGGCAATGGTGGCCCTCAACCCCTCTTCCAGCGGGGTCTCGGCGCGAAAGCCAAGCACCTCCGCTGCCCGGCGAATATCCGGTACTCGACGACGTGTTTCTTCAAAGTTCTCGCCAAAGACGTTGCGATAGGGCACCTTGACGATCTCGGAGCTGGAGCCGACCAGGTCGCGGATCAGGTGAGCCAGGTCCAGAATGCGGACCTCTCGGTTTGAGCCGATGTTGAACACCTGACCCACTGCCCCGGCCACGGTGCCGGCCAGGATGGTGCCCCGCACGGTGTCTTTGATGTAGGTGAAGCAGCGGGTTTGTTGTCCGTCATCGAACACAGTCATTGGCTGGCCCAGGCGGGCCTGGGTGATGAACTTGGCAATGACGCTCCCGTAGCCTTTGGGGTCCAGGCGCGGTCCGTAGGAATTAAAGTAGCGCACAATGGAGACCGGCAGCCCTTTGTCAGCGTAGGCAAAGGCAAAGTGCTCGTCAATGGCCTTGGCCATAGAGTAGGACCACCTGGCTACCGTGGTCGGTCCCAGGATGCGATCGCCATCTTCATGCAGCGGCACATCGGTGCTCTTGCCATAGACTTCGGAGCTGGAAGCGATCACCGTGCGCTTCCAGTGTTTGTAGGCCTTTTCCAGCACCACTTCTGTACCTTTGACGTTGGTATAGATGCCGTGCAACGGGTCTTCGACCACATACTTGACACCGACCACCGCGGCCAGGTGGTACACCTGGTCCACCTGGGCGATGATCCGGTCCACCAGGTCTTCGTTCAGGATCGTATCGTTGACAAAGTGAAAGCGTTCGTGCCCCAGCAGGTGTTGGATGTTGGTGATCTTGCCGGTGGACAGGTTGTCTATCACAAACACCTCGTGTCCTTGGGCCATGAGCGTGTCTACCAGATTGGAACCGATGTAGCCGGCTCCGCCGGTGACCAGGATGCGCATAAATTCTCTCTCCCTTGCGTCTAGATTGACCTTGCTACCAGGCCCAACACCTGCCCGGCCAGGCGAAGAGCTTCCTGTGCCTGGTCATCGGTATACACGTCGTGCGGGATGCCGCCAGGCAGGCTATTCGGATATCGCGTTGGGATGTAATATTGGTCCAGATTGCGGCAGGCGTCCTGTAGGGCGTCAAAAGTTCGATCATACTCGGCGCATTGCCGGATCAACAGATGGGTAGCGTGGCCCAAGACCGCCCTTTCCCCTTGAGCGTAGAGATAGGCTTTCAACGCCTTTTCGGCGGCCTGCTGAGCCAGGAAACAGGCGATCTCGGCAAACCCTTCGAGTCGGTTGATTTCAGCCGCTCGCAGATCATGCTGAGCCTGGGTCAGCCAGCGCTCCGCCTCTTGACGATTCATGTTCATAGATCACGATCCCCTCAGTCAGCACCTGTTCGATAAATGGGTTTCGGCTCTGCTGCATTTGTCTCAGTTCTTCCGGTGTATAAACCAACGGTTCGACCGGCAACGTCCCATCCCCTCCACACAGAGCCAGCACTTGACCAATGCGCTCTACAAATGGCGTTTCTGTCTCCTTGACGATCAGGAGGTCTATGTCGCTCAGGGCGTGATAGTCACCCCGGGCGAAGGAGCCGAACAGGATGACCTGCTGTGGTTCATAGCTACGCAAGTTCGCCACAATACGCGTCAATTCTTCCTGAAATTGCTGAGAAGAGATCCGACGCACGGTCAGGCCTTCTCCCGCCGGCCAGCAGGCCGGTCGCTATCGTTTTTCAGACCTTCTCCAACGACTTGCTGTAAAAGCGCTTCCAATTGGGCAGCCAACCGCTGCCGGGAATAGTGTGCTTCCACAAACCGCCGCCCCTGCTCGCCGTAGCGTTGCGCACGATCGGGCTCGTCCTTCAGGCGCCGGATGGCCTGAGCCATCTGCTCGGCATCTTCCGGCTCGACAAAGACACCTGCCTCGGCCCGGTCCAATATCTGGCGGGCCTCGCCGTCAATGCTCAAGATGACCGGGCAACCGCAGGCCCAGGCGTCGAACATTTTGGAAGGCACTGCCCCCTGGAACAGCTCTAGCCGGCGCAGGGGCACCAGGGCCACGTTGGCTGCCGACAAAAGGGCCGGCATGTCGGAACGGGGCCGCTCGGACAGCATGGTGACGTTGGTCAGCCCCATTTTTTCCTTCAGGGCCAACAACTCGGCCTTTTTCGGCCCCTCACCGACGAACAGGAAATGCACCTCAGGCACCTCCTGCAAGCGGCGGGCCGCCTCCAGCACCACTTCCAGCCCCTGGGCCACGCCGTGGATACCGGCATAGAGCACCAGGAACTTGCCGGTCAGGCCCAGCTCTGCCCGCAAAGCTGCCGCGCCGGCCGGATCGGGGCGGAATAGATCGGTGTTGGCCCCATTGGGGATGATCACCACCTTGGCCCCGAACCCCCGCTCGACCAATCGCTGTCGGATGCCCTCTGTGACCACGACGACACGGCGGGCCCTATTATAGCACATTTCCTCAAGTTTGCCAGCCAATGCCACGGCATGGGGGTTCGTCAGCTCGCCCAAAGCCACTGCCGATTCAGGCCACAGGTCGCGCACCTCAAAGACGAGGGGAATGCGCCGCACGTAGCTCAGGGCCAGGGCTGCCCCGCCGACAAAGAGGGGCGGAGAGGTGGCGTAGAGGAGGTCGTAGCGGCCACGGGCCAAGATCAGCCCGGCCAGCGCCGCGCTGACCATGTAGCTGAGATAAAAGAGCATACGGCTGGCAAAGGTCTTTTCCGGCGAAGCCTTGACCCACACCCGGATCACGTCAATGCCTTCCAGGGAGCTTTTTTCGTAGAGCTTGCCCCGGTACTCGGGCGGGATGATGCCTGAGGGGTGGTTGGGCACTTCGGTCAGCATGGTGACCTGGTGTCCGACCGATACCAGATGGCGGGCCATTTCGTAGGCCCGCGTCTGGGTAGCTCCCACTTCGGGCGGAAAATATTGGCTCAGGTAGAGGATACGCATACCGAACGATGGCTCCTCACAGGCTCTGCCCCATCAGCAGCGCCGCGATCCGCTCGGCGGCATGTCCATCGCCGAACAGCGGCGGCGGTGTGCCTGTGGGGTGGAACTCGCAGGCGGCCCGGACAATGGCTTCTCGGTCGTCGCCGACCAGCAAATTCCAGCCGGCCTCGACCGTCTCGACCCACTCGGTTTCGTGACGCAGTGTTACACAGGGAACGGCAAAAAAGAAGGCTTCTTTCTGTACTCCACCCGAGTCGGTGAGGATCAGCCGGGCGTGTTTTTCAAGGACCAACATATCAAGATAGCCCACGGCGTCAATCAGCTTCAGGTTTTTCGCTTTTGGCCCCAGGTTGAATTCGGCCAGGCGCCGGCGGGTGCGGGGGTGGACCGGGAAGATAACAGGATGCTCAAGCTCGGCCAGGGCGGTCAGGATCTTTTGCAGGCGTTTGGCGTCGTCGGTATTGTGGGGGCGATGGATGGTGGCCAGGAGATAGCTCCCCGGCTCCAGGTCTAGCCGGGCCAGCACGTCGGAGCGTTCTTCGGCCAAGGCCCCGGTGTAGAGCACGGCGTCGTACATCACGTCGCCCACCAGGTGTACACCCCGCGTGATCCCCTCGTGGGCCAGATTGTCCACGGCCGTTTGCGTTGGGCAGAGGAGCAGGTCGGCGGCATGGTCGGTCAGCACCCGATTGTATTCCTCCGGCATCTGCCGGTTAAAGCTGCGCAAACCGGCTTCGACGTGGGCCAGCGGAATGTGGAGCTTGATTGCAGCCAGCGCCCCGGCCAGCGTCGAGTTGGTGTCGCCGTAGACCAAAACCCAGTCGGGTTGTTCCCGGAGCAGCACCTCTTCCAGGCGGATCAGCATCTGGCCGGTCTGCCAGCCGTGGGGGCCAGAGCCGACCTCCAGGTTATAATCCGGCTCGGGGATGCCCAGCTCCTCAAAGAAAACGGCCGACATGCCATAGTCATAGTGTTGGCCGGTGTGGACCAGCAGCTCGGTCGCCACCCGGCGCAGGGCCCGGCTGACTGGGGCAGCCTTGATGAATTGAGGGCGGGCGCCGACGACTGACAGGATGCGCACAGCAGTGATTCCTCCTCAGTTATACTGCCGCAGGATAGCCACGATGCGTTGAGCAGCGTGGCCGTCCCAAAGTTCGGGGATGCGGCCGGCCTTGCTTTCCCCGTTCAGGATGCGCCGCACCTCGGCGAGGATGCGCCCGGGGTCGGAGCCAACCAGGATGTTGGTGCCCTCGGTGACCGTGATCGGCCGCTCGGTGTTCTCACGTAAGGTGAGGCAGGGGATGCCCAGGATGGTGGTTTCCTCCTGGATGCCGCCGGAGTCAGTCAGGACGACCAGGGCGTGCATCATCAGGTCCAGGAACTCCAGATAGCCCAGCGGCTCGATCAGGCGAAGGTCGGAAGCCGCCGGCAAGCCCCCCTCCAGCCCGAACTCGCGCAGCCGGCCGGCCGTGCGGGGATGGACGGGGAAGAGGATGGGCAGTTCGCGCTGGATTTCGACCAGGGCCTCCAGGATGCCGTGGAGGATCTTTGGATCGTCCACATTGGAGGGGCGGTGCAGGGTGAGCAGGGCATAGTGCCCCGGCTGCAGGCCGAAACGGGCCGGCGTGCCCAGGCTCCGGGCGCGCTCGCGGTGGCGCAGCAGCGTGTCGATCATCACGTTGCCGACGAAAAAGATCTTTTTCGGATCGACCCCCTCGCGGAGAAGGTTCTCGTCCGCATCGCGCGAGGTGGTAAAGAGCAGGTCGGCCAGGGCATCGGTGACCAGGCGGTTGATCTCCTCCGGCATGGTGCGGTCGAAGGAGCGCAGGCCGGCCTCGACATGGGCCAGCGGCACGCCCACCTTGGCCGCGGTGATGGCGCAGGCCAGGGTAGAGTTGACATCGCCCACTACCACGACAACATCGGGCTGCTCCCGCAGAAGGACCTGCTCAAAGCCGATCATCACCCGGGCCGTCTGCTCGGCGTGGGAGCCGGAGCCGACCCCCAGGTATACATCGGGCCGCGGGATGCCCAGTTCGTCGAAAAAGACCTGCGACATGTTGTCGTCATAGTGCTGGCCGGTGTGCAGCAGGCGCTGCTCGATGTCGCGCCAGCGCCGCATCTCCTCCACCAGGGGGGCGATTTTCATCAGGTTGGGGCGGGCCCCAACGACGTTCAAGACTCTCAACGATACCTCCCCCATGCATCACGAGCCGGGCGATCCTGCACCTTGCCCGTTGTCTTGGGTCTGCAGCATCTTTTGGTAGAAGCTCAACAGACGTTGCTGTTCCTGCTCCCAGGTATAGCGTTCCAGCACCATCTGCCGTCCCCGCTGCCCCATGGCCCGCGCTTCCTCACGGTGGTCACGGAACCAGCGGATGGCCTGCGTGTAGGCCTCGGCATCGTCACCACGCACGAGCAGTCCACACCGGCCCTCCTCGACATAGACGCGGCTCCAGGGGTAGTCGGCGCAGATCACTGGCAAACCGGCCAGCATGTATTCAAAGAGCTTGGTAAAGAGGCTGGGCCGGTTGTACTGGGCCGTGTACAGACCCGTGGCCACGCCCACATCGGCGTTGGCCAGATAGTGCTTCAACTGATCGGGAGGAACCGATCCAAGCCAACGCACTTGTTCCTGGAGGTCGTGAGCCCGGCAGAAGGCTTCGACCTGTCGCATATAAGCCGGTGATGTCTCGGGGCCGATCAGAAAGAGGGCTACGTCTCGAAGGCCCTGGTCGTGCAACAGACGGATCGCCTCCAGGAGCACATCAATTCCCCGTTGGGGCATGATCAGGCCGACATAGATCAGGCGCAAACCGGGCACACCCAGCGCCGGGTGAGGCTGCGGATCGGCAAAGAGCGCCAGCGCCGGCAGGTTGCGCACCACCACCACCGGGCCCCGGAAGTAGTCGTACAACGGCGCCTGGCCCTCCACAGCCAGGACCAGCCCATCCAATCGGCGCACGAGCAGGCGTTCGGCCCGACGCGCAACCCAGGTCACGGCCGGCCGCAGTGGGCCGGGGATCCAGTGTTTAACCGCCAACGAATCCACAAAGTACTCGTGGACATCGAAAACGACTCGCACCCGCCGGCCCAGCACCAGGCGCAGCCAAGGTACCAGGAGCAGCAGTTCAGGGTCGTGCATGTGCACCACCTCGGGGCGGAGGCGCAAGGCCTGCCGCAAGAGCCGCCACCAGACGAGCGGGCGCCGCCAGCGGCCACTGGCCGGTTTCACCCCCAAAACCTCCACTCCAGCGCGCTCTTGCCGCCTGAAGTCGGCCGGCGCAACCAGCGTGACGTCGTACCCGGCTTGCTGCAGAGCACAGCACTCCCGGTGGAAAATGCGGACGTCAAACGGCTTGTGAACCGAAGTCAGCACACAGATGCGCGCGGAACGATCAGGCCGATCGGAACGGGTTACCGCAGCCAATGATCCAACTCCTGGTACATGGCGACCAGCCTGGCGGCATCGTGTCGCCAGGCATAGGGGCCCCTGGCCGCCTGCTGTCCGTTGTGCCCCAACTGCTGCACCAGGTCGGGGTCGCGAGACAATCGGACCAACACGCGGGCCAGGCTTTCGGCGTTGCCCGCTTCAAAAACCAGCCCGCTCTGCGTCTCCTCCACGATGCGCTTCAGCGGGCGCACGTCGCTCACAACGACCGGCTTACCGGCGATCATGGCCTGAAACAACTTGTGCGGCACGGTGGTGTGGGTGTGCTCGCAGGCGTTGTGTGGAACCAGGCAGGCGGCGCTGACGGCGATGTAGGAGTTGACCTTGTCAAAGGGTTGCCAACCGATCACCTCTATCCACCGCTCAGCTCCAACCCGTCGGATCAGCCGTTCCAGCGCTCGGAACTGCTTGTCGCGCCTGACCCCCACAATCAACAAGTGGAGGTTGGGGATGTAGGGAGCGGCCAGCGGCAGGGCCCGAATCGCCGTGTCGATTCCCCGATGGGGACCGATCCCTCCGACATAGCTGAGCACCCACTGGCCCTGGTAGCGCTGCTGGATTTCGGGGTCGGGCGGTCCCCCTACAAAGGTTGTCTCGTCCTCTGTATTGGAGACCAGGACCACCTGTTCAGGCGAAAGGCCATAGCGGATCAGGCGTTCGGCAGCCTCGGGCACAACCACGATGGCCCGTGCGCAGTGGGGCAGGATGCGCCGCTCGTAGCGCCGCCAGAGATGGTCGTTGCGCACCACAGCGTGGATCAGCCGTTTCAGCGGCGAGAGCGAGGAGCGGCCAATGTGGATTGCCGCCGGCATGTTCTCGTGCAGGTCGGCCACCACCGGAATGCCCAACCGCCGGCCCACCGCGACGGCCGTCCCCACCAACGGCAAGTCGTGGACGTGCAGCACGTCAACCGCCTGATCGCGGGCGAATCGCTCGATCTGACCGGCCCAGTAGCCGTCGTGGAAGGCGAAGGAGAAGCGCAGGGCGTTCCACAGGCGGCCGGCCGGGCCGAGTTGCCAGCGCTCTGGGGGAATGCGGTGGACCCCCAGGCCGCCCAGGTCCTCGTCGTACGGTTCTGCCCGACCACGAGAATAGGCTAGCAAGTGGACCGCGTACCCGGCACCGAGCAGAGCGCGCACCTCCTTGTTCACTCGGATGTCGGCCGGGTAAGGATATTGCAGGACCATCCCAATGCGCACAGCCATCCTCCTCTCAGGAGCGCATCACCGAGCGACGCCGCAAGAGAGCAGCCAATCCATTCCACCCACGTTCCCCAAGCTCTCGCGCGCGCTTCAACTCCTCAGCGGAAAAGAACCGGATCAGCCACAGGACGATCGGGCACATGAACAGCAGAACCAGCTTGAGCACAATCGTAAGGGATAGGGCGGATTGGGGAATCAACCGGCCCGCTCCATAACAGAGCCCCAAGACCAGAACCAGCTTCAGGAGACGGATCCATTCGTACGGAAAGGGGTAGAAACACTGCGAAACAATTGCCGCAACAACAGCGAGGAGCAGGTAGGAGGCCAATGTCGCGACAGCCGCCCCCATCATACCCCACGGAGGGATCAGTAGAAAATTCAGCAGCAGGTTCACGGCTGCCGCCCCAACCACAACAACGGAAAGGTATTGCGTCTTCTTACGAAGGTTCAATCCCACGCTAACCTGGTAGTATGCGCCGTACAGGACATAGGACAGGGTAATGAGTGGAAGCACACGCCAGGCCCCCCAATACGCCTCCTGCCGGCTCAACAAGCGGACCATCTCGGGGCCGAACAGCGATACGGCCAATGCCAGATACAGGGCAACGGCGCTAAAGTACGTCAGCACCTTGGCATAGAATTTCCTGGCGTAAGGCTTGCCTGCCACAGACCACATTACCGGGCCCCAACTGAGGGCAAAAGGCGTCACGACAAAGACCTGGATAACCATACCGATCTTGTATCCCAACGCGTAAACCCCAACCTCTTCAAAGTTCGAAAAGGCACGCAAGAAATAGCGGTCCGCGACCGTCAGGCTGAGTGAACCGAGCATGGCGGGCACAAGCGGGAGACCAAAGGCTAACATGTCCTTCAGATCTCGCCATGAGAAACGCGCCTTGCGCAGCTCCCACAGCGAAGTGGCGAAGAGAAGCAGGGCCACGATTTGTCCTACCACGTTGCCTTCCAAATTGCCGCGTACGCCACGGCCCAAACCGGCAACCAGGAAGATCGTCACCCCCATATTGGCAAGGAACTGGACCAAGGAGTAGATCACAAAGCGCACCGACTGTCCACGCGCACGGAGTATGGCAAATGGCAGGGATACAACGTTCGACAGCATGACAAAGACCACCATCACAACGAAGAGGGCAGAGTACGATGCATCAGACAGCAGCAGCGCGCTGAGTGGCCGGGCAAGGGGAATGAGAACGCAACCGACGGCCAGAGAAAAGACGGCAAAGACGGTAAGGGCAGTCCTGATAATATCCAGACGACGCTCTTCTTCGTCGTACATAAAGTAGGAGCGATAGGTCGCCGAGATCAATCCCAGCCCCAGGATTGCGGTCAAGACTGAGCTCGTGTTGATGAGGATCTCCTGGACCCCGAACTCAGCCGTGGTATAATAAGCCGTATACAAAGGGATCAGAAAGAAACTCGCCAGGCGCTGGAGTGCCTGCCCCAGGCCGTAGATGACCGAGTCTTTGCCAAGATGAGTAACTTGTCTGAACATGATGAACCTCCGCCGGTTGCGTCAGTGCAACGGGCATCCGGTGGCGGAAACCATGGGTTGCATCATCCTCTTGTCTCACAAGCCGACGCGAACCAGGCACGACCGCAAATTCCCAACCTCCGGACGACCCGGTTTCTCCTCCTCTGGCTGATGGGGCTCAACGATGCCCGGTCCATACTCACGCGCCATTCAGCAACCGGCCAAGACTTTCGATCACCCGGTCTTGCTGATCTTTCCGCAAACCCACACTGCTGGGCAGGCTCAATGCCCTCCGATAAAACTCCTCGGCAAAGTCGCAGCGGTAGGCCATGCAGCCATCCTGGAAGGGCGGCAGTCGATAGATAGGCATCCAGATCGGCCGGCTCATAATGCCGATACGGCCAAGTTCGTCGATGACCGGGCGACTGGGACGATCTAGCATCACCGAATACAACCAGAACGTGCTACGGCAATTTGCCGGTTCACGGTGGGTTACAATCGCCCCATTGCCCGTAAAGGCCTCAGTGTATCGGCTGGCGATGGAGCGTTTGATCTCCACATACTCCTCCAGCACCTCCAACTGGGCAACGCCCAGGGCGGCGGCGATGTTCGTCAGGCGGTAATTGTAGCCTACCCGATCGTGGAAGAACTCGACCTTGTCCGCCTTGGCCGTGGTGGTCAGGTGTTTGGCCTGGGCCGCCAAATCGGCATCGTTGGTCAAGATCGCCCCGCCACCGCCCGTAGTAATGATCTTGTTGCCGTTGAAGCTGGTTGTCACCAGCCGTAGGGGCGGACAAGCCGACGGCAGCGGTGCCCCGATCGGGCGACCCTGGTAAGTCGCACCGAGGCACTCAGCCGCGTCTTCCACGAGCGGTAAGGCGTACTCTTCGGCTAGCTCGGCCACAGCGTCTATGTCGGCCATGCCCCCCAAGATATGGACGGGCAGGATCGCTGCAATACGCCGCCCCGTTACCCGGTTGTACAGACGCCCATCGCGCCTGGTGCAATGCTGGGCCAGGAACTCGGATAACTTCCCGATATCAAGCTGCCAGTCGTTCTCGCTGATGTCAACAAAGGTCGGCCACGCATTGCAGTAGCGTACGGCGTTTGCCGGGGCAACAAAGGTGATGCCAGGCATGACCACTTCGTCATCCCGCCCCACACCAGCCAACAACAGACAGATGTGAAGCGCAGCAGTACCGCTGATTGTGGATACAACATGCCCGGCCCCGGTCTTGGCGGCCAATTCCTCCTCAAAGCGCGACACGAAGGGCCCCAAATAAGAGACCCAATTCGTGTCCAAACACTCTTTGAGATACCGCCACTCGTTGCTACGGATCTCAGGGACGGCCAGGGGAATGAAATCATGCCCCTCTGCCGGGGCAGCTTCAGTCCTAGACGTTGTAGACATCGGCCCGATACCTCCCTAGATGATCTTCCATCCATGCAAGGGTCAAACGCAGACCGCTTTCCAGATCAACCCCTGGTTTCCAATCCAGCAGTCTGGCCGCCTTTGTGCTATCGGCCAGAAGGCGCTCGACCTCGCTTCCTGCCGGACGGGTGCGCTCTTCCTCATATTCCACTGTCACCGACCGACCGCTCAGACGGATGATCAATTGGGCCAGGTCTCCCACACTGATCTCTTTTCCCGATCCCAGGTTGATCGTTTCCCCAATCGCCGCCGGTTCCTCCGCCGCCCGGATAAAGCCATCCACCGTGTTGGCCACATAGTTCATATCCCGCGTGGGGTGGAGGCTGCCCAACCGAACCACCTCGCCCGTCAAACACTGGGCAATGATGGTCGGAATAATGGCCCGGGCTGATTGACGTGGGCCGAAGGTATTGAACGGCCGCACGATGACGACCGGCAGATCGTAGGACAGGTAAAAAGCTTCGGCCATCTTGTCCGCCCCAATTTTGCTGGCCGCATAGGGCGACTGGCCCTGCAAGGGATGGTCCTCATCGATGGGCACATACCGCGCCGTGCCGTATACCTCGCTCGTCGACGTATGCACGACCCGCCCTGCACCCATCTCGCGTGCTACCTGCAGCACGTTCAAGGTGCCTTCTACATTGGTCCGTACATAGGATGCCGGTGCATAGTAAGAATATGGAATGCCGATAAGGGCTGCCAAATGGAAGACAATCTCTACATCTTGCAGCGCAGGACGCAGGCTATCGCGGTCACAGATGTCGCCGGCAATCACCTCCACGCTGTCGCGGACCACCGAGTGGTCAAGCCAGCCCCAACTCCCCAAGGCGTTGTAGTGGACGAATGCCCGCGTAGTTGCTCCGAGCGCGACTAGCCTTTCTGTCAAATGGCTCCCAATGAACCCACCGGCTCCTGTCACGAGGACCCGCCTGCCACACCAATTCAACTCGCACCTCCCTGAGCGGCACCATCGAGTAGCACCACCCTGCTAACGGTCATGTTGCCGACCTTATCCCTTCGCAGGAATCGGTTTGGCCGGAACACCAACGACGGTAGCCCCAGATGCCACATCTTTGGTGACGACAGCCCCTGCTCCAACAGTTGCACCGTCACCGATCTGCAGATACTGGAGGATCGTCGCCCCGGCCCCAATCAGACAAGCATCTCTGATAACTACTCCGCCAGAGATGGTTGCACTGGGGAGAAACACACAATAGTTGCCGATCTTGACATCATGGCCGTAGGTACAGTTCGGATTGAGGCAATTGAAGGAGCCGATCTGGATGTCGGTAGTGAATATGCTGCCGGCACAAATGACATTCCCCCTACCCAGGACAACGCGCTCCTGATCCCATATTGTCCTCGGGTGGACCAAATTGGGGAAGGAGAGATTAGGGCAATCCCCAAGACGTCTGGCGATTTTCTCGACGGTGCGCGGATTCCCGATGCCGATCACAGCCGCCGTGTGCATCCCCAGCAGATCATCCTCGGCGCAAATGACCGTGTACTTGCCCACCTGACTCCCCACCAGCTGCCGATCTGCCACAACAAAGCCCAGCAGATTCCACGTGGGGGTGACCCGATTGATCTCCTCAATGAGGAAGGCGACCTCACGTGCCAGCCCACCCGCCCCCAAGATCACAAGGTCTTGCATCTTGGTCCTCCTGTGTAGGTTCCTGGACGACAGCCCTGTCAACGCAATCGAACGCTAGGTGAAATGTTCTGCATAGGCCTCTTTTGCCTTGCTGTAATCCTCGACCTGTCCGATGTCCAGCCAGTACTCCTGGATCAGGTATCTGGCAATCGGCCGTCGTTCGGCAAGCATGCGTTTGATCAACTGGTCCATCCCGTAGTACTGATTGTCCGGAATCAGCCCGAGCACGGCCGGGCGGAGGAAATAGATGCCGGCCAGAATCTCTAGCCTGAACTCCGGCTTTTCTTCCACGTCGACCACATACCCTTGCTCGTCGATGATGACGTTCCCAAAACGAAAGGGAGTGGTAATGATCTTGGTGGCAATCGTCAGGTCGGCCTCCTGATGTAAGCCGAAACTGTAGAAAGCAGCAAAGTCCAGTTTGGTCAAGATGTCACCATTCATCAGGATAAACGGCTCAACGAGCTCCTCCCTGAGCAGGGACAACGGGCCGGCCGTGCCCAACGGTTTCCCTTCCCGGCTATAGGTGATCCTTACCCCCAACCGAGAACCGTCGCCGAAAAAGGCCTCGATGTAGTCTGCCATGTAGTTCGTCGCCACATAGATGTGGTCGAAGCCGTATCGGGCAAGAAAGCCGATCTGGACCTCCATGATGGACTTTTCACCGATCGGCAACAGGGGCTTCGGAATCACCTCGGTGAACGGGCGCAACCGAGTGCCTAGCCCGCCAGCCAAAATAACCGCTTTCATCGTCTTCTTCCTATTCTGCAACCTGAGTCCGTTCTGCCAAAAAGTCCATGATCTTGTCCACGTTGGTGTCAAATCGAAACTCGCGTTCCACCACGCGACGCCTGTGATCCAAAAGAGCCTGGCTCGGCCGGTGGCTCCCGACGAGCATCCGCCGCAACCCGGCGGCGACCTCCTCGACCTCATTTCTGACCAGTTCCAGGCCCAAGCTGTACTCCTCGTTCAGGAACCGATAGGCCTCGATGTCGGACAACAGCACATCTTTTCCCAGAAGCATGGGCTCGAGGACTGTCGTTGACAACTGGTCGTAATCCGCTATATTGAGGCCAAAATCTGCCCTCTGCCAAAGGTGATACATATCGGCAAAGGCCACATAGGGGTGGTCCACAAACACGATATGGCGTTGGAGTTGCATATCTCTGACCATGGCATTCAGTTCGGAGCGATAGGCGTCGTCTCCTACATTGCCCGGCCAGATATAGAGGACAAAGTCGCCCAACAAGTCTGGGTCTGCCGACTTGATCCGGTCCAACGCAGCAATCACGAGATCGAACCGGTTCGGCCGAACGAGGGATTTTGGCCAGAAGCAGACTCTCGCACCTGGGGAAATGCGAGCAAGAAAATTCCGCGTGAACTCGCTTGGTTCTCGTACATTTCCCCCCTGAAACCAATCGTTGTGCAACCCCCACGGTGTCAAAACTGCCTTCTGTCGGAGATGCGGAAAGTACGATTCAAAACGAGCCTTTGTGCCATGCCAGTTCAAGAAGACATTGTCAACCCGGCCCAAGACATGCCTGAACAGGAATCTCTTGCCTAGGGCAGCGGAGCGAGCTCGCTCTAGCACACTGTATCCCCACACATTGACGACCGAGCGCTTGCAGTTGACAAGATACAGGAGCAACAAGGCATGGCTGGGACTGAAAGCGCCATGGATGTACAATACGTCAAAACGCTCCTTCCTCAAGGAGAGCAACGTTCTGATGAGGCGTCCGCGCCTGCCACCATACTCGAGGACATGGATGTGGGGGAAGTCTCTCCTCTCAAACTTGAATTCGTTGCACAGAAAGAACAACTGGTGCCCTGGCGACCTATTCTCGTAGTACTCCAGCCAGGGCTGGATATTGTGGCCATACCCGGGACCTGTCATCAGCACTCGCATTATCGGCCACCTCGTCATGCGCCTGCCCAACGCTCCCGTCCGGTCATACCCCCGCCAACTACCACGCCCGGTCCAGACTGACTTTGGAAATCGCAAAGGGCTGTTTGCCCGAGGGCAACCGTTCGATCTCGGGGACAAAATCGACCCGGATACGGATATCGCTGCCCAGTCGATTGCGAACCTGGGTCAGCATGAACTGATGATCCTGGTCCGAGTAGCGATCTGTCTTGACCACCCGAATGACCAGTTCGTCCACACATTCCTGGTACAACTGAGCCTGGGCGATGTTCTCGCTGAACTCAAAGGCCAGAGTCATTCCGGAGGCCGGGATAACCCGACCATCAGGTGTCACCAGTACATCGTCCAAGCGCCCCTCGATAGCGAACACCACGGGGAACGCTCTTCCACAAGTGCATCGTTCACCGTGCCGAATGCGGACGATGTCCCCGATCTTGTAGCGCAGCAACGGCATCGAGAAGTTGTTCAACCCCGTGCACACGATCTCATAGGCGATCTCGCCATCGCGGCTGAATTCGGGGCGCTCGACATACTCGACAATCCCATACTCCATGTGCACATGGTACTGGCCCGCCGGACACTGGCTGATGACCGCCACATGCTCACCGCTTCCGTACCAATCATACACCCGGCAGCCAAAAACGCGCTCTATACAGGCCCGCTGGTGGGGCAACAGCGTCTCAGAGGCCGTGATGATCGAACGGGTTCGGATGTCGTCCACGCCGCGCTGCTCCAGCAATCTCGCCAGGAAGTATAGGACCGAGGGATAGGCCCTGATCAGGACCGGCCTGAACTGCCGGAGTGCAGCCACATAGTGATCGACGGTCTCACGCTTGAGCTTGAAAGAGGACATCACCATCGTCGTCCCGTCCGGCTGGTAGAAGAACCTGTCGTCCGGCACCACCCGGCCACGAAGGACGGCCATCCGTTGCCCATAGCGATATCCCGCCCAGTCAAAATGCCGCCACATTGTGGCCTGCTCAAAGGCCAGGTTGTTCCGATCGAGGAGGAATTTCTGCGGGATGCCTGTCGAGCCACTGGTGTTGCTCAGGCGCGGGCGGTATCGCGAGGCGTTGTCCGCCACCAGGCGGTCAAAATGGTCGCGCAGCGTCTTTTTCTCAATCAGTGGAAGGGCTGCCAATGCATCGAGCGATGTAAAATCATCCGGGTGGAGAGCCCGTGCCTCGAATGCCTGCCGGTAGAACGGGACGTGAAGATAGGCCTGCTGTGCGATGCGGCGGAGCTTGGTCAACTGGAGCTCCTGCAACTGGTCCAGCGAATCCCACTGGCTGCGCATCAGCGTGCGATAGGCCCGGCTAAAGCTCCACCCGTAGACGAACGGGAACGGCACCAAGGCAGGAATGGCTACCCTGACAACCCTCTTCAACGTATCCATCGCGTCCTCTCACCTTCAAAAGCAGCTATTTCCCAAGTTGTTCTGAAGGCCTCGCCAGAAGCTGCTGCACCGTCTCAAAGGCGCACTGCATAGCCAGCCGGCCCTCTTCGACACCGATTGGCGACGGGTGCCCCTGACGAACGGCCGCGACAATCGCCTCCAGCTCGGCCCGATGGCCCTTGTCGCTCCGCGGCAGGCGCATGCCGCGCTGCCGCGAAAAGCCCTCGACCTGCAGCGCGACAAAGTCGTCCACCACCAACACGCCCTCCCCGGCAAAGACCTCCAGCCGCTCCTTGGGAAACTGCCGCTCCCCAAGATCGCCGTAAACCAGGGAGGCGATCGAGCCGTCGGCAAAGGTCAAGGTGCAGACCAGGTTGTCGGCCAAATCGGTTCCCGGATGGCTCAGCGTGCCGCCAACGGCGGTCAGCCGTAGCGGGGGGCTGTCGACCAGGTAGCACAGCAGGTCGAAAAAGTGGCACATCTCGCCAACGATGCGCCCGCCGCCCCGCACCGGGTCATAGATCCAGTGGTCGGCCGGGACAAAGGTCCCCATCACCCGATAGTTGAGCACCAGGGGCCCTTTGCGCCCGGCCAGCAGTTCCCGCGCCCGGATGATGGTCGGGGCAAAGCGTCGGTTGAAGCCGATGGCGTAGAAACGCCCGGTCCGCTGCACCGTCTCGACAACCTGCTCGACCTCCGCCGGCGTCATGCCGACCGGCTTCTCGCAGAAGACGGCCTTGCCGGCCTCCAGGGCGGCGATCGTCTGGGGCGCATGCAGGTTGTGCGGCGTGGTGATAATGACCAGATCCACCGCAGGGTCATGGAGGACACCTTCAAAATCTGCGGTGCCCATCTCTGCGCCGAATTCTGCCGCCACCTGTCTGGCGTGCTGCGCTTCTTTGTCGACCACCGCGCGCAGTTTGACCTGCGGCGAGCGCGCTGCGTTGGGCAGGTGAAACGATCGGGCGAAGGAGCCCGCCCCGACGACGGCGACTCCCAATGGACGGGTGGACGGCATGGGCGCCGGCAGGGGCGTAGTCCGAGGCTCAGCCGCCTCACGAAGCAGAACAATACCCAGGCTGGTGCGATCTCCGCTCAAGGCCGTCTCGTAGGCCTGGCCGGCTTGCTCGAAGGGGAACCGGTGGGTGATCAGGGAGGCCACGTTCACCCGCTTCTCGGCCACCAGCCGCAGAAATTCGGCCATGTTGCGGCGTTCGGTCCAGCGGACGTACGCAGCCGGGTAATCTTGACCCTCTTCCTCGTAGGCCGGGTCATACCGCCCGGGCCCATAGGAGCGAGCGATGCGCAGCTCGACCTCCTTTTGATAAAACGGGCCGCGAGGGATGTTCAGCGCCGGCGTGCCGACCACCACCAGCCGGCCCCGCTCGCGGACCAGGTCCAGGGCTTGCTGTATGGGCCGGGCCGACTCGCCCCCCATACACATAAGGACGGCGTCGGCCCCCAGGCCGGCGGTAAAGGCCAGCACCTCTTCCTGCATCCCCGCGCCGGTTGGATGGAGCGCCAGGTGTGCTCCTAGCCGACGCGCCAGCTCCAATCGCTCCGGAAGCAAATCGGCCACGACCGTCCGCGCACCGCTGGCCCGCGCCAGCTGCTCCACCAACTGCCCGATCACTCCCAGCCCCATGACCACCACTGTCTCGCCGCAGCGCACCTCGGCCTGGTGCACGCTGTGCAGGGCAATGCTGCCCAAGGCGACAAAAGCCGCTTCGACCTCGCTCACGCCGTCGGGAATGGGGACAAAGAGGTTCTGGGGAACCTGAACGATCTCGGCATGGGGCGAACCGGCACAGGCCACCCGCTCGCCCGGTTGGATGTCTCGAACTCGTTCCCCCACCTCCAGGACCTGCCCGGCACAGCTATAGCCGGTCGGCACGCCCAACGAAAGACGCGGCGGCGAGGTAGGCGCACCCAGGCCCAGCTGTCGCTTGGCCGTTGACCATAAGGTCCCTCCTCGCAACCTTCTCCATACCTCACTGCGAAAGGAAGGCGAATGGAGCATCTGTTGCACCGGCCGCAGTCGGGAGCTCTGCACACTGCGACCCTCCGTCCCTACGCTGATAGCGGCTGCCTGCACGTTGACCAGGATACCGCCTGCGTCCAACGGCGGGGGAGGTACCTCCACCAAAACTACTCGTCCGCTACGAATGTACAGTTGCTTCATCGGCGCTCTCCAACCTCTTGAGCAACGTCGCCAAGGACAGCAGCATCCAGGCCTGTCCCCAACGGACATAGGGAATGTTGAGCCGATGGCAAATGCCTCCGGGCAAACGATCAATTCGGTAGATGAACCAACCTTCCCGATGCTGCATCTGTTGAAGAATCCAGGGAACGCTGCGCTGCAGATAATCCCAGGCCTCGGCGAAATCGGGGGCCAGTGTACTGTGACACAGAACAGCCTCCGCGCAGCTGTGAATGTCGATCGGATAGAGTCGCTCCGGTGTCATTTTGGGCACCATCCGGTCCTGGAACAACCGGTCCTGGTAAAAGGTATAGTATGCCCGCAACGCCTGGCCGATACGGGCGTCGGCCGTGGACTTCCACAGGCCGTAGAGGCAGCGGATCTCGAACCCGCTGTGATAGTGATCGATGCGGCACTTGGGCTCCTGATCCCGGCTCCAGTAACAGATGGAGCCATCATCGTTCTGCTGGCTCACGGTATAGCGGGCCGCCTGCCGGCCCAGGTCCAGGTAGCAGTCCTGGCTCGCTGCCAAACCGACCCGTACCAGGAACTCGGCAACGAACAGATTGGCGTTGTGCACGCAAAAGTCATCGATCGGCGTATAACTGAAGCAGATGCGGTCCCCGGCGAAGCGTTTGATGTTCAGGTTTTGGACAAAAAACTCGCAGATGCTCCGACAGATATCCAGATAGCGCTGCTCTCCCGTCATCTGGAAGAATCCCCAGAAAGCATGCCCCACCGTCGCCGAAACCACGCTCGAAGGTGTCCCTGCGGGGATCAACACCCGCGAACGCCAATCAAAGGGATAGCCCCAGCAGTAGCCGGCGTATCCAGGGCAGGAGTGTGCTTCAAGCCATGCCAATGCTTCCCGGGCCCGCTGCAGATAGTCGTCTTGGCCGGTGGCCTCGTAGAGCAGGCGATAACCCTCAGCGAACAGGCCCATTCCCTTGGCGTTAATCGTTTTCGGTATGCCAAAGGATCGGCGCAGCAGGCGCGGAAAATAGTACCCGGCCCGGAGGACTAGGCGGCGAAAGAGCCGGGAGGGCCCGCTGGCCGGCCTGATGAACACTGCCAGGCCCGGCAGATCGTACGGGTCGTAGCCAGCCCAGCCATTCTCAACGAGCCAGCTATTGAGCCGTTCGATCGATTCACGCACCACTGTCCGCAAGCCCACCATCAATTCCCCTCCGGGAAAACCACGATGAAGCGGGTCCCTTCCGCCCACACCTCCGGCAGGCTCGGCGATGGCTCTCTGGTTATCTCGATGCTCTCCTCTAGACAGGTCAAATCTGGTATGCCCGTCGGCGATCCCCGACCGTTCCTCAGCGCCATCTGGCCGCCCATCATTCCTGACCATAGAAACGCCCAACGGCTTCGGCCACCCTCTCAACCTGTTCGTCTGTCAGCTCCGGGTACATCGGCAACGACAGCACCTCCCGCGCCGCCTGTTCGCTGACCGGCAGGCTGCCCTCCCCGTAACCCAGGCCGGCGTAGAGCGGCAGCCGGTGCAACGGCACCGGATAATAGACCATCGTGCCGATGCCCTGCGCTTTGAGGTGGGCTTGCAGCTCATCACGGCGCGGGGCGCGGATGGTGTACTGGTGGTATACATGCCGGACGTTCGGTCGCTCGTAGGGCGTCTCAACCGGCAACCCGGCCAAAAGTTCGTTGTATCGGCGCGCCACCCGCTGCCGATTTTCTGTCCACTCGTCCAGGTAGCGGAGCTTGACCCGCAGCAAGGCCGCCTGGATCTCATCCAGCCGGCTATTGAAGCCCAGGATTTCGTTGTAATACTTTTTCTTGCTCCCGTGGCGGCGCAGCATGTCTACCCGTTCGGCCAGGTCTGCATCATTGGTGGTGACCATGCCGCCATCGCCGTAGGCGCCCAGGTTCTTGGTGGGATAAAAGCTAAAGCAACCGATGTCGCCCAGGGAGCCGGCCCGCTGCCCCCCCTCCTCTGCGCCGATGGCCTGCGCTGCGTCTTCGATGATGCGGAGGCCATGCCGGCGCGCAATCGCCCTAAGCGGTTCCATCTCGGCGGTCTGGCCAAAGAGATGGACGGGCACGATGGCTTTTGTCCGAGGTGTGATTGCCTTTTCCACCAGATCGGGATCCAGGTTGAAGGTGCGGGGGTCTATATCCACAAAGACCGGCGTTGCGCCGGCGTGTGAAACCGTATTGGCCGTCGCCACAAAGGTAAAGGGGGTGGTGATCACCTCATCGCCCGGCCCGATCTCCAGGGCGGCCAGAGCCAGCCGCAGAGCGTCGGTCCCCGAAGCGACGCCGATGCCAAACCGGCAGCCCACATAGGCCGCGACCTCCTCCTCCAGGGCCTTGACATTCGGCCCCAGGATAAAGTGTCCGGCATCAATGACGCCCAGGATAGCGGTATCAATCTCCTGGCGGTGGGCCAGATATTGCGCTTTGAGGTCCAGGATTGGAATATTCATGTTCCTCCACAGGTTTCATCAGAGTCCATAAATCACTCAAACTTGTCAAGGATTTTTTATTGGTTTTCCACAAACTCCCGTTCCGGCACGGCCCGCACCGGGCGCGCCGGGCTGCCCATCACCAGCGTCGCATCCGGCACGTCGCGGGTGACGACCGAGCCGGCAGCCACGAACGCCTCACGGCCGATGGTCACGCCTGGCAGCAACGTGGTATTGGCCCCCACCCGCGCCCCGCGCCGGATAGTCGGCCCCTTGCGATACTTGAACCGCTCGGCGGTGCGGCCCATAAAGTTATCGTTGGTGGTCACCACACACGGGGCGATGAATACATCCTCTTCAATGGTTGTCCAGGCGGTGATGTATGCCTGGGACTGGATCTTGGTAAAACTGCCGATGCTGGTCTCATTCTCCACCGTGACCCCCCGGCCGATGATCACGGCGTCGCCGATGGTGCATTTCTCGCGGACGAACGATTGATCGGCGACCAGGCAGTCCTGACCGATGCGTGTGCCGGCATAGAGTACTACGCCGCTGCCGATGGCCGTGCCGGCCCCCACTTCGAGAGGGGCAAGTTCGGCTGAGCGTTGGATGGTGCTGGTCTTGGCCGGCCTGGGCGACCGGCCCAGTACACTGTTGTCGCCCACGGTCACGTTGTCACCCAATATCGTGCCCGGATAGATGATCACATTGTGGCCGAGGATCACACCTCGCCCCACTTTGGCTTCCTCCATCACCACGACATTCTGGCCAAGCCGGCAGCTTTTGTCCACCTGTGCCGTCGGGTGGACGATCGGGTCGCTCATGTCGTTTCCTCCTCATCAAGGTCCTTTAGTGTTACAGGCTGCCCCCCCTGGTCCAACGAACGTTGGGCGGCGGCCAGCACCCGCAACACGGCCAGGCCGTTTTGCCCGTCGGTCAGGGGGGTCTTGCCCTCCTGGATGCAGGTGATAAAGTGCTGGCATTCCAGGTACAGCGGCTCGCGCATGTCAATGCGGGGGATAAAGATGTCGCCAAAGCGCAGCGTATGGAGATCGCTATATCCTACCTCTGGAAAGTCCACTCCCTGGTCAAAGATGCGCAGTTTTTCGCGGGGGGCCATATCGTCGAAAACGGCCATCTTTTGGCTGCCCACCACGGTAAAGCGCCGCACCTTGTGGGGGTCCAGCCAACTGACGTGGCAGTGCATCAGCGAGCCGTTGGCAAAGTGCATCGTCAGAAAGACGAGGTCGTGGATGCCGGGGCGCAGAAAATCACGGCCCTGGGCACTCACCGAGAGCGGCTCCTGGTCCAGCAGATAGAGGGCCACCGAGATGTCGTGCGGAGCCAGGCTCCACATTGCATTCTCATCGCGGCGGACCTGGCCCAGGTTCAGCCGTTGCGAGTAGATGTAGCGCACCTGGCCCAATTCTCCTCGGTCTATGTAGGCTTTGAGCTGCTGCACGACCGGATGGTACAACAGCAGGTGGCCCACCATGAGCCGCCGCCCTCGCGCCCCGGCCAGCTCCACCAGCTCCTGCGCCTCAGAAACTCGCAGGGCCAGCGGTTTTTCGACAAAAACGTGCTTGTTCCGTTCGAGGGCTGCTTTAGCCAGCCGGTAGTGGGCTGTAGCCGAAGCAGTCACTACGATTGCATCCAGTTCAGGGTCATCTAGCAACTGCTCATAGTCGCCGGTAGTCTGTACCTGGGGGTGCGAGGCGCGGATTCTGCCCAGAGCCTGCTCATCCAGGTCACAGCACACCTTGACGCGGCTGTCAGGCAGCTTGACAAAGTTGCGGAAAACATTCGCCCCCCATTGACCAAGACCGACCTGTCCGATAGTTACCACTGTTTGTCACCCCTTGAAATGCAATGAAATCAAATCCCGTGGCAGCGTTGTCAGGGTCTCTTCCCCTGTTTCGGTCACCAGCACGTCGTCCTCGAGGCGCACGCCCCCCAGCCCCGGCACGTACACACCCGGCTCGACGGTAAAGGTCATCCCCGGTCGGAGCAGATCCAGATTGCCTTCCACCAGATAGGGCGGCTCGTGGGTCTCCAGCCCCAGGCCGTGGCCGGTACGGTGGAGGAAATATTCCCCGAACCCTGCCAGGCCGATAGCCCGCCGGGCAGCCCGGTCTACCTCCTGGGCTGTGGTTCCGGGCCGAACCGCCAGCCGACCTGCCTGGTTGGCGGCCAGCACCGCGTCGTGGATGCGGATCATTTCGGGCGTGGGGTTGCCCAGCACAAAGGTGCGGGTGATGTCTGACCGGTAGCCCTGATAGCTCGCCCCCCAGTCCACGATCACCAGGTCGCCCTCGGCCAGTAGCCGGTCGGAAGGGCTGGCGTGGGGCAGTGCCGAATTCGGACCGGCAACGACGATGGGCGCGAAAGCCTCTTCCTGGCTGCCCTCGCGCAGCAAGGCTACCCTTAGATCGGCGGCCACCTCTCGCTCGGTGCGGCCCGGTCGGATGGCCTGTTCCTCCAGGAGGCGTTGCATGGCCCGCTCGGCGATCTCGACAGCCCGGCGCATACAGGTCAGTTCACCCTCGTCTTTGGCCATGCGCAGTTGGGGCAGCCAGGGCTCGGTGGCCATAAACCGACAACCAGGGGCTGCCTGCTCGATACGGCGCATCTCCAGCAGGCGCATGGCCAGGTACTCGACGCCTATCTTTTTACCGGCCAGGTCAAGCGCCTCGGCCACCTGGTGAAAGGCTGTCTCGTGGCCCTCCTCGTCGCGGTAGGTGAACAGCCGGACCCGCCGGGGCAAAATGGATCGGGCCGCCGCCGCCTCCAGTTCGGGCAACAGGGCCGTGAACATCCCTTCAGCCGGGATAAAGGTCACGATGGGCCGCTCGCTGGGGTGCACGTTCCACCCGGTAAAGTAGCGCAGGTTGGCCCCCGGCATCAACGCCACACATTCGACATGGTTCGCAGTTTGCAACCGTTGCAGTGCTTCCTGCCGTTTCTCGTACACAGAGTTCCCCTTTAATCCTTATCCCTGCCAGAACGTTTTGTTCCACAGGGTGCTGCGCAGCCACTTTTCGATCTGCGGGTCGGCCACATTCAACCGCTGTCGGTCCCGGCAATAGATCGCCAGCGACTGGGCAAAATAGTCCCGCACGCCAGACCGGGCAATCTCATCTACGCCGTAGCCCAGGGCAAACAGGCGCGGCAGGCGCTCCCCTGCCTCTTGCCAGGCCGCCGTCACCCCTCCCCCTTCGGATAGCCAACGGCCCTGCAGCTCGCCACCGCAGCCCAGGTAGTGGTCTATCAGATGGCCGATGACGTGCAGGGGCAGCTCGTTATCTCTGGCCAGGTCTGCCACCGAGATAAAGGCGACGTTTTGCACCTCTCGGTAACGAAGCTGCACCGGGCCGGGCACATATCGTGACTCGCCGGTCGAGATGGCCACAAACCCACCGCTGTAGCTGAGCAAAAAATCGGCCAAGGCA
>FWPV01002354.1_pt1 | contig 46906 bp, 41 predicted proteins | sample 2228371 | NCBI WGS metagenome assembly FWPV01 (sample SAMEA103939776, study PRJEB20133) | metagenome | reverse complement strand
GGGCCTTGCCGGCGGCGGTGCGGGGTCCGCGCGAGCGGGCGCCGTTGCGGCGGGCGGCGTCGATCTGGGCGGGGCTGCGCGGCCGCCGGGCGGGGTGGGCCTGTTGGGCCATGGGCGGCTCCCGTATAGGACGATGAACGGAGAATAGGAACATCTAGCTCATCCGTCAACCGCCCCCACCCGGCGCGACGGGGGGACGATGGATGCTCGGCTCTTCGGCCGAGCATGACAGGGGAACAGGCGGGTGCCCGGTGGATGCTCGGCTCAGGGGTCGGCCGTGAAAGAAGGGGAGGCCGGGGCGTCTCCCCAGCTGTCGTGGCCGGGCTCGGCCCGGCCGTCCGGGCGGGTGGCCGGATCGCTGGCCGGCCATCACCGGAAGGGGCGATCGCCCGGCGAGCGGGCGCGCGGCAGACGGGCGAGATCAGAGGAGGGGACGAGGCACCCCTCCTGACGGCCCTCGGTCGCGCAGATCGTCCAGGAACTCGGAGGCCGGGTCGACACCGGTGATCAGCAAGCGATCCCGGGCCCGGGTACAGGCCACATAGAGAAGATGCCGCTCGGTGTGATAGATCTCCTCCAGCTCGCCCTCGTCCGCCGCGCCTTCGATCCGCGCCTGTGACGGCAACACCTCGTCGTCACACGCCAGGACCGCGACCGCCCGGTATTCGAGGCCTTTGGCGAGGTGCATGGTGCCGAGGGCGACCGAGCCCGGCTTCGCGACCGCGCTCTCGTCGAGAAGATGGGAGGCCACACCGGCAGCCGCCGCAGCCCGCCGGGCCCGGTCGAGCTCGGCTTGGGAGCGCACGAAAAGCGCGATCTGCTCGGGCGCGTAGCCTTCCCGCAGCCGGTCGCGCAGCCAGGCCGCGACCCACGCCCGCTCCTCCTCGAGGCTACGGGCCACGCGGATCTCCGGCGGCGGACCCTCGAACACCGAGACCGTGCCCCGCCGGCTCTCGGTATTGCCGTCGACATCCGAGACCTCGGCCGGCAACAGGCGGTCCGCGTGGACCCGGATCTGGTGCGAGGTACGGTAGTTCACCCGCAGCACGGCGGAGCGGCCGCGTACGTCGATGCCGACCTGCTTCCAGGAGAACGGCACCTGGAAGATGCGTTGGCCGAGATCACCGGCGAGGAACAGCCCGTCGGGCCTGCCGGCGAAGGCCGCCGCCAGGAACCGCGCTTCGGCGACCCCCAGGTCCTGCGCTTCGTCGACCACCGCGCAATCGAACGGCAGGTCGAGGCCCTGTCGGAGCCGCGCGGTGAGTGCCCCGAACAGCTGGGCGCGGGTGAGCAAGCCCCGCCGGGCCAGGGCCTCGCGAACCGCGGCCATCACGGCCCACACCGCGCGGCGCTGCTGGCTGCCCAGCCGCGTCCGCCGGCCGAGCCGCGGCGTCCGCTCGTAGCTCGCGAAATCGGCGATCTGCCAAGGATCGACATGGTCGCGCCATTCGCTCCACAGGAACCCGATCGACAGCCGACCGGCGGGCCCGGCCGCGGCCGCCTCCTCGACCAGGGCGCGCTGCTCCTCCGGGCTCGCCAGACGCGGTACCCCGAACGTCGCGGTGTACAGCTCGACCCCGAGATCGGGCAGGGCGCGGGTGACGATCCGCCGCCCGAGCTCGGCCTCGCCCGCCATCAGGAGCGCCACCTTGGCAGCGAGCGCGCTCGCCAGCGCCGGGCTGAAGGTCGTGAGCAGCACCCGCCGGCTCGGCGCGGTGCGCGCGAGATGGACCGCGCGATGGATCGCCACGACCGTCTTGCCGGTGCCGGCCGAGCCGGCGACCCGGGCCGCTCCGGCGAAGCGACGTTCGACCAGGCGCCGCTGGTCCGGGTGCAGGAAGATCGCCCAGCGCTCCCACGGCGCCTCCAGGGCCCGGCGCAGCTCCTCGATCGTGCCGACCAAGCGGAAGCGCCGCTCGGAATCGGGATGGCGGAAGCCGTCGAGCTCGGGCGGCAGGACCGGCGCCGGCTCCGCTCGCTCGCCGGTGGCCAGCCTAAGCAGCGCCTCGGCGGCCTCGGCCGGCAGCCGGCCGAGCATCTCCAGGAGCGCATCCTCGTCGGCCGCGCGCAGCGGCTCGATCCAATCGGGCGGCACCCCGAACCGCAAGAGCTGCTCGGCCGTGAGCTCGGCGAGCGGCGCCTCGGCCTTGCGGGTGGAGCGGCCCTCCTCGACGGGCACCGCCCGTCCCGCGACCTCGGGCAGCTCGACCAGCTGCATGGCACCGGTGGTCGGGTGCCGCTCGATCCGCCGCCGCACCGCCCAGCGATAGGCGGCATCGTGATGGTCGACATAGGCCAGGAGCAGGCTCTCGCCGCTGCGATGGACGATCAGGCGGATGTCGTCGTTGACCCGCACCGACCAGAAGCCCGGATCGCGGGCGCCGTCGATGCGGTGGAAGCGGTGGCCGAACGCCTCCGGATGGAGCTGGAGGTCGAAGGCCGTGGTCTTGACCGCCTTCTGCTCGGTCGCGGTCAGGCGGGCCAGGCTGTCGGTGAAGGTGTCGGCGATGCGGATGAGCATCACTCAGGCGAGGCCCTTCTGGGCCGAGGTGAGGCCTTCTTGAGCACCTCGGAGTCCGGCATGCTCACGCCGACGAGTTTCCCTTCTGCGATCATCGGGATGAGTTTATCTTGGTCACGAACGATCAGCGAAAGAGCCAGGTCTTCATGTAAATCTGGAAATTCCCTCACAAGTTTAAGATAGTCGTGTGCATTCTTTATTTTCAGCGCGCGAAGGTGTTCTTGTTTGATTTCCGTTTCGATGGCCGCCTGCTTGTCGCGCTCGCGCCGGAGATGGCGATCTGCGAAGAAGGTAAACAAACTGCCGATCAGTCGTTCGATTGCCTCGAATGCTTTTCCCAAACCTAACAGATCGATGTTGCCCGGTGACCCATATTCGATACGAACAACTCTCGATCTAGCATCGCCATCCGCAATGGTTCGCGCGCGTGTCAGTAACCAATAATTTATCCTATCTAGATGCGCTTCGAACAATGACGGTCCGATTGGTGATTCATGCCACAGAAATGGCTGTGCAGATAAATGCGGGACAGGGATGGCCGCCTTATAATACAAAGAATCGATGCCATTGAGCAGGTCGGCGAAATCCTGCGGCTCCCAACTACCGGCGATTTCGAGACGCAACATGCTTGCCGCCCTTTTTGCTCACCTCACCTCGAACACCTTCATGACCTCGTCGCCCAGGTGGTTGATGACCTTGACCGCGATCCGGCCCGAGGCCGGCTTGGGGAACGGCCGCGAGGTGTCGGAACGGAGGCTTTCCCAGGCCTCCTGGTCGATCTCGGCTCTGAGCGTGACCTTGAGCGCCTTGTAGGGATCGTTCGCGCCAAGGAAGTAGGCGTGGCGGACGAAGAAGCTCTCCTCGTTGTAGTCGGTGTCGATCATCCACAGCGCGATCCCGTCGGTCCCTTCGGACACCACCTCGCCGGTCTGCGGCTTGAAGACGTCGACACCGCGCACCTTCACCCGGATCGTGCCGTCGCCCAGATCCTCGATGGCGATGTCGGGCTCGCCGAAGATCACGAACAGGTTCGCGCCGCGGCTCGTGGCGAGCTCGCCGCCCATGTGCAGATCGGGGTTCATGCGCGCCTGCAGGATCGGCAGCCCGTCCAGCTCCCGCAGCTCCGCGGCGTGCGCATCGTAGGCGAAGGCGCAGGCGACGAGCACGTCCATCCCGGCCCCGACCGCCTCGCGGGCCGCGGCCACGAGATCGGCGCGGCTCACCGTGCCGAACTCCGGCCCGATGAAGATGCCGGCGCGCCGCTCCTGCTCGCCCTCGCGGAACCTGCCCTCGGCGCAGACATACTCACCCGGCCAGCCGGTCAGGCTCGTGAAGCGGATCCGGTCCTCCTTGTGCGCCTGCTGGACGCCGGCGATGCGCAGGTTCTCGAGGATCATCCGGGCGAAGTCGGAGGGCTCGAGCGCGCGGCCGCCGGCCTCGCCCGCCGCCGGCGCCGTCCTCTCGCCGGCCTCGACCAGGTCGACGAGCTCGTCCCGCTCGTCGACCGCCAGCGTGCGGTGCGGTGAGAGGCTCTCGACCGTGAACGGCCCGGCCACCCGGATCTTCGACCTGTCGACGTAGGGCTTGTCGTAGAGATATTCGAACTCGGCGTTGCGGGCGATCGACTCGTCGATCGCCTTCTGCCGGGCGATGCGCGCCTGCCAGAAGCGCTCGAGCGCCTCCTTGGCCGGCTCGGGCCAATCCTCGGGCGCCCGGCGCGGGATCTCCCATTCCATGAAGCCGCCGGCCGGGGCCGGCTCGCCGGAGGGCAAGGTGACCTCGCCCTGCTTGCGGAAGTCGATCATCTGCCCGGCACGGCCGCCCGTGGTCACCCGGAAGGGAACGGCGTGTCCTTCGAGGGCGGCGTTGAGGGCGGCCCGCGCCGCCTCGACGGCGGGCTGCATCCGCTCCCAGATCACGTCGATCTCGGCGTTGTTGGCGATCGACTTCAGCGTGATGTGCGGCACGCGCTCGTAGACGAAGCCCAGGCGGACGTCGCCGCGGGTGGGCGTGGAGCGCTTCGGCTTGCCGGTGATCTCGGCCTCTTTCTCCTGGCCCTCGGGGCTGTTGGCCAGGATGTAGTAAGGATAGCGGGCGCCCATCAGCCGCGAGCGGGCGAGTGCTATGGCGACGCGGCTGGTGTCGATGGTGATCCACCGCCGGCCCCATTGCTCGGCGACATAGGCCGTGGTGCCGGAGCCGCAGGTCGGATCGAGCACCAGATCGCCGGGGTCGGTGGTCATCAGGATGCAGCGTTCAATCACCTTGGGGGAAGTTTCAACAACATATCGCTTGTCCGCGGCGAAGCCAGCAATGCTGGTATCGATCCAATTATCAGTAAGAGCAAACGCCAGGCAATCATCAAAATAACGAACATAGTATAGATTTTTCGATGCACGTTGGACGCGATCTGCCCTCAGGAGTCGCATCATCGAGGACTCTTGCGTTTTCCAGTATCCTTTCGGAGAAAAAAATCATTCCCTGAAATATTATGTTATACCGCGTGCCTGGGCTCTGGCTTGTTAGGTTGTCAATTCGAAAGATTCTTTCATCCTCTGGAAGTGCAGAACCGGACTGCTCCTCTTTAGTAAGGGGCCGAGTCTGTCCCCCGATCAATCGAGCATTATTGTTCGCCTTTCCCCCTCCCCATGTAGCGATTTAATCTTAAGCGGCTGACGAAACTTCACTCTTGTGCGGTCTCTACAAAACCAGAGAATGTAATCGGAAATGGACGCCAAGAGTTTGTCCGTTTGTCCTGTAGTTTTCACAAATGTGATCATGCGAACAAAATTCTCGTCCCCGAACACCTCGTCCATCAATGCCCGCACGCGGTGGACGTTCTCGTCGCCGATCTGCACGAAGATGCTGCCGCTCTCGTGCAACAGCTCGCGCGCCACGGTGAGCCGGTCGCGCAGGTAGGTGAGATAGGAGTGGATGCCGCCCCGCCAGGTGTCGCGGAAGGCGCGGATCTGCTCCGGCTCGCGGGTGAGGTGCGCCGGATCGCCGTCCTTGACGTCGCGCGAGGTGGTCGACCACTGGAAATTGGAGTTGAACTTGATCCCGTAAGGTGGGTCGAAATAGATGCACTGGACCTTGCCGCGCAGTCCCTCGCGCTCGATCAACGAGGCCATGACGGTGAGCGAATCGCCGAGGATCATCCGGTTCGACCAGTTGGCCTCGTGCTGGTAGAATTCGGTGCGCGCCTCCGGATCCGGCAGGCCGTTGAAATCGGCGAACAGATCGAGCTGCGGAGCGGCCGGCCGGCCCTCGCGGCGGCGCGCCGTCTCGCGCCGCAGGTCCTCGATCAGCACCTTGGGGTGGATCTTCTCCTGGATGTAGAGCGGCGGGGCGGGGACCACGAGATCGGACCAGTCCTGCTCGTCCTTGCCGCGCCAGACGAGCTGCGGGTCGAGGTCGCGGTTGCGCCGCTCGATGACGAGCCGGATCGGCGTCTGCTCGACCGCGGGGGCCAGACCCTGGAATTCGGCGGTCGGGATGTTCGGGCGCTTGGCGGCACGGTGCGCGAGCGCCTCGACCTGGATGTCACGCTTGGCCATCGGTCCTTCCCGCGGTCAGGCTGCCTCGGTGGGGCGCAGGGGCGAGGCCACGGTCTCGAGCGTGCCGGGGTCGAGATGCCGCGACGCGCGGTCGGTGTCGAAGTCCAGCTTCATGGCGCGCTCTCCTCGAGCCGGCGGTCGAAAGACCTCGGGCACGGTTTCGCCGTCCTCCACCGTGACGAGCCGCAGGATGCGCGGGCGGTCCTCGCCCGGACGCGGCACGCGTCCCCGGAACCCGATCCTGCCATCGGCCCGTGCCTCGCGCCGCAGCGGCGAGGCCGGCACCCGCGCACGACCACGCCCGCCCGAGATGGGGCCGCTCGCCCCGGATCGGCTCCTCGACGGAGCGCGTGTCGTCATTCCGCGGGGGCCCGGGCCAGGTGGTGTGCGATCAGCCGGTCGAACTCCTCCTGGATGTGGTAGACGGCGCGGAACTCGGCGAAAGCCCAGCGGCCGAAGCGGCCCAGATTGTTGACCCCCGGCACCCAATAGGTGCGCATGGTGTTGGCCTTGTCCTTGGCGTCCTCGCCCCGGAAGCCCTTGATCTCGACCACGAGGTTCAGGGGGTCGGGCCGGCCGTCGTCGATGCGGACGATGAAGTCGGGCAGGTAGCGGCGCGGCGTGGAGCCGAGGAGATAGGGGACCTCGAAGCCCAGCCCCTGGTTCTTGACGTAGGCCAGCACCCGCGGGTGCGCCTCGACCACGCGGCAGAACTCGACTTCCCAGTCGCTGTCGCAGACCACCCAGTTGACGTGGCACTTGCGCGGATCGGTCTCCCAGCGGGTGGGCTTGGAGGTGGTGAAGTTGACGAAGGCGGTCGAGCCCGTGGGATTGTAGGGATCCAGGATGGCCTTGATCCGCCGCTCGCCCGCGACCTTGGCGGTGATCGCGGCTTTGATCCGCTCGGCCGCCATGTCGGCGATCTCCTTGTAGATCAGCTGGGCGGGATAGGTTCCGCCCGAGCATTGCAGAAAGCCACCGTCGAGCCATTGGCGGGTGATCCGTTTGAGCTGGCCGAACAGGTGGAGCTTCGGCGGCTCGCCCGGGTCACGGAATTTGTCGTAGAGCAGGTGACGGGTGAGGTGGTAGATGATGGTCGAGGTGCGCATTTCGCGCAGATGGTCGAGGGTCAGCTCGACGCCTTCGCCGAGGATCCCCTGGTTCCTCGTCACCGAGGGACCGACCAGCGAGGGCGTGAGGTGGAGGACGTGGTCGGGACCGAAGGCGGCCTCGAGACGCTCGCCCGGCAGCTCGACCCGGTAACCCTCGACCCGCGGGAAGACGATCGCGAGCGCGTCGCGCTCGGGCCTGACGGCGTGGACGCGCACGGTCTCGCGCGGCCGGGTGGGTGGCGCCACCACCGGCTGGGCCGTGAAGTCGAAGGGGACCCCGAGCACGTCGACATACTCGACGTCGAACAGCCCCTGCTCGTTGAGATCGTAGGACTGGCGGCGCAGCCCGCGGCCGACGACCTGCTCGCACAAGAGCTGGGTGCCGAAGGCGCGCACGCCCAGGATGTGCGTCACGGTGTTGGCGTCCCAACCCTCGGTGAGCATCGAGACCGAGACGACGCAGCGGACCTGCTCACCCAGCCGGCCCTTCTTGCCGACGGTGTTCATGACCTCGCGCAACAGCGCGGCATCGTCGATCGCCTCGGCGGCGCGGGCGTCACCGGTGCGCTCGGCCATCTCGCGGCGGAACCGCTCGATCTCGTCGGCGGCGATCTTGTGGAACTCGGGATGGAGGGCCTCACCGGACTCCAGTTGCGCCGAGTCGATCAGGATGGTGTTGGGCCGCGGCAGCCGGTTGCCGTGATCGTCGTAATTGCGGAACAGCTTCAGCCGACCGTTCTCCAGCGTCGTGCTGCCGTCCGGGTTCTCGCGCTCGAAGCCCGAGACGTATTTGTAGATCAGCTCGGATGTCGAGGTGTTGTTGCACACGATGATGAAGACCGGTGGGACACCGATCCCGGCGTCCCGCCAGGCCTCGAACGTTTTTTCGTAGTGGCCGTAGAGGGCATCGAGCGCGGAGCAGAGCACGGGTGGCAGCTTGAGCGGATCGTAGCCCTTGGCGCCGGCGGCGCGGCCCTTGCGCGGCAACCTCTGCGGGCTCTTCTTGATCTCCTCCCAGAGATTGCGGAACTTCGGTGTGTCGCCGCCGGGCACGTTGTCGGCGACCGGCACCCGGGGTAGCTTGACGATGCCGCACTCGATCGCGTCCATGAGCGAGAAGTCGCTCATGGTCCAAGGGAACAGCGTCCCCTCGCGATAGCCCGAGCCGCGCAAGAAGAAGGGCGTGGCCGACAGGTCGTAGACCAGCGAGATCCCGAGCTTGCGCTTCACCGCCTCGAGCCCGGAGATCCACAGCCGGGCGGCCTCGTTGTTGGCCCGAGCTTCCTCCTTCTCCTCGTCCTCGAGCCGATCCTCGCTCGACCCTTCGTAGTCGCGCACCCGTGCGCGGTAGCAGTGGTGGGCCTCGTCGTTGAGCACGACGATGTTCTTGAAGGCCATGAGCTCGGGCATGACCCGCGCCAGCATCTGGCCTTCGCTTTCGACCGTCGACAGCTTCGCCTTGCGCCAGCCTTCGATCACCGCGCGGGTACCCCTCGCGACCTCCATCCGCTCCCGCAGCTTGAAGGCGTGGTAGTTGGTGATGACGATCTTCGCCCGGTCGATGTCGGAGAGCATGTCGGGGGGCACGATCTCGCGCTGACGGTAATAGCTGTCGGGATCGTTGGGTTGCAGCACCCGCAGCCGATCCTTGATGGTGATACCAGGCGTGACGATCAAAAAACCGCGCGAGAACTGCTTGCTGTTCGGGCGGCGCACGGCGTTGACGGTCTGCCAGGCGATCAGCATCGCCATGACGGTGGTCTTGCCCGCCCCGGTGGCGAGCTTGAGCGCGATCCGCAGGAGCTCGGGATTGGCCTCGGCGTTGGCGGCCTCGATGTGCGCCCAGAACTTCCTCACCCGCTGGCCGAGCTCGGGGGCCACCTCGACGAGCCAGATCGCCGTCTCGACGGCCTCGAGCTGGCAGAAGAACGGACGGATTCCCTCGAAGCGGTGGTGGCGCCAGTGGGCGAGCAGGCGCGCGGTTTCCGGTGTGACCTTCCAATCCTCGGGTCGCGGCAGTTTGCGCCACGCGTCGACGTGATCGCGCAGCTCGTTGATGATCGGGGTCGGGTTGTACGCCGTCCCGTCCGAGGTCGCGCCGGCCTCCTCCTCCCAGGCGAACGCGCTCTGCCGGCTCGCCTCCGCCGCCCGCCGTCCGGCTCGTCGTGTGTCTTTTTTGGGCTTGGGGACCGGCGTGATCAGTGCGGCGCGACGACGACCCTCGACGATCCGCTGGGTCGGTCGGCCCTCGGGATCGAGCTCCCAGTGCCGACGCGGCGGCTCGTAGGGCGAGTTCAAAATCGGCCGTTCGAAGAACGATGCGCTCATCGCGCCGTAACCTTCCCCGACCTTCGCTCCGGCGGACGGACCCGTCACCTGTCGGAAAGGTTGAGCAACCTTCGGGTGTGGAGGTCAAGGGCCCCCCACCGCCGGGCACCGTCAGGCCGGTGGTGCTCCAGGCTCGCTCGTGGCGAGCAGGGCCTCGACCTCGGCGCGGGTCGGGAACGCCCCGCGGCCACTCGGCCGGGCACAGCGCAGCGCCGCCGCGGCGGCGGAAAAGCGCAGAGCCGCACCCCACGGCCGGCCCTCGGCCAGCGCCACCGCCAGCGCGCCGTGGAACGCGTCGCCCGCGCCCAGCGTGTCGACCGCGCGCACCGGGAACGCGGGCAGCTGCACGAGCCGGCCGCCTTCGAGCGCGAGCACGCCCCGCTCGCCCAGCGTCACCGCGAGCTCGGCTCGGCTGCGCGCCGCCACCGCCCGAAGGCCCTCGGTCGGGTCCGCACAGCCGGTCCAGCGAACGAGCCCGTCGCGGGAGAAGCAGAGATGGCTCGCCACCTCCAGCAGCCGCCCGGCCCAGGGCTCGGGCATCGGATGGTCGAGATCGGCCAGGCCCGGGACGCCGCGGGCCCGCGCTTCGACGAGTGCCGCCACCGCCGCCCGTGGCCAGCGTCCGTCCACGAGCACCGCATCGACCGGCCCCTTCAACACCGGCTGAGGTGCCGGCGCCTCTTCGAGAAGGGCCGGATTGGCGTAATTGACGAGCAGCCGCTCGCCTGCGGTGTCGAGGAACACGGCCGAGAGCGGGGTCGGTAGGCCCGCCACCCGCTCGACCGCGCGGCGATCGACCCCGGCCGCATCGAGCTCGGCCAGGATCGCCGCGGCCGCCGGATCGTCGCCGACCCGGCTCACGAGCCGGGCGGCGGCACCCAGCCGGGCGGCGGCGGTGGCGGCGTTGGCGGCCATCCCACCGGCCACCAGGCGCAGCCCTCGGGCCAGATGTTTGCTCGCCGCGCGCGGCAGCTCGGGCAGCTCGAACAGCTGGTCGAGCACGGCGATGCCCACGCAGACGATGCGCGTCACCATCCTCGCCTCGATTGCCGAGCGGCGGGCTGCCGCCGTCGGCGAGGCCGGGCCCGGCCGGTCACGGGCCGTGCCCGGCCGGGGGCCGGCGAGCGACGGGGCAGCGGGCGTCGCGCCTCACCACACGAACCGGCGCAGGACCAGATCGGGAACCGGGGCGCCCTTGCGGGTGGCGAGCGCCACCACCGCGGCCACGAGCTCCGCGGCCTCCCCCTGGACAGGCAGCTCGCCGGCGTGGATGCCCGAGGCCACCAGGCAGGTCACGAGCCCCTGGCCCCGAGCCCCCGCGATGTCGTGTTCGAGGCTGTCGCCCACCGCCAGGATCGCTTCGGGCGGGAGAGGCGCGAGCGCGCGCAAACATTCGCGGTAGATCGGCGCATGGGGCTTGCCCACGTAGATCACCCGGCCGCCCAGGCTCTCGTAGATCGCCGCGAGGGCACCCGGTGTGTCGACCGGCCCCGTGGGCGAGGGTGCCCGGTGATCGGGGTTGGAACAGAGCATGGGCAGATCCCGAGCGCGGGCGGCCTCGGCGAGCGGTCGCCAGGTCTCGGCCGGCCGGCCGTCGAGGGCCGAGACGAACAGGAAGTCGGCCTCCTCGACCCGCTCGACGAGCTCGAGATCGAGGCCCGCGACCGGCCCCGGATCGCCCTCGACGGTGAGCAACAGGCAGCGCCGCCCGAGCTCGGTCCAAGGCGGCCCGGGTCGCTGCGCCAACAGCCGCCAGGCGGCCTCACCCGAGGTCACGACATCGGCCAGGCGCTCGGGGGTGAAGCCCATGGCGGCGAGCCGCGCCCGGTTGGTGGCGGCGCGACGGCCGGTGTTGGACAACAGGACGATCCGTGCGCCATGGTCGAGCAGCCGTTCGAGCGCTTCGCGCGCACCGGGGAGGGCCCGCTCGCCGTCGTGCAGCACGCCCCATTGGTCGAGCAGGAAGCCGCGGTACCGCGAGGCGAACGCGGCCACACGGTCGACGAAACGGGGGAGCGCCATGGCGAGCGGGTCCGACTGGTCGAGGTCGCCGCCGCTGCCTAGGTTGCCGCCGCACGAGCGGCAAGAGGAGGCGAGCGGGTGACGAACCAGGGCGTGGTGAACGGGCGAAGCGGGCCCAATGGCCGCGCCGGGGTGGTGTTGCCGGAGGCGGTACGGGCGACACCCGGCCCGCAGGTCACCTTGGGCGAGCTCGTCCACGCGCTGCACGAGCGCGCCTTCGGGTTCCTCTTGGCGCTCGTGGGGCTGTTGAGCTGCGTTCCGCTGCCGCCCGGCATCTCCTCCCTGGCCGGCGTTCCGATCCTGGTCCTGGGGGCCCAACTGCTCCTGGGTCGCGACGAGCCGCGCCTGCCGCGCCGCTTACTCGCCTTACGGTTGCCCCGCGACCGGCTGGTGGCCGGGCTCGAGCGGCTGGCCCCGCATCTGGCTTGGATCGAGCGGCTGACGCGGCCGCGTCGGCCGCTGCTGTTCCGCGCCTTGGTACCCCGGCCCGTGGGCGCCGTTCTGCTGGTGCTGGGCGCCTACATCACCTTCCCGATGATGTTCACCAACATCCCACCGGCGATGGCGACCGTGGTCATCGCCGTGGCGTTGATCGAGGACGACGATCTGCTGCTCGCCCTGGGCTTTGTGGGCGCGCTTTTGGCCCTCACCATCTCGACCGTGCTGGCCGCCGGGCTCCTCACCGCTCTGGGTTGGGGCTTGCGTGCGGCGATCCTGTGAGCCGAGGTGCGATCCCGGCTCGGTCAGGCGAGGTGGCGGGCGAACCAGGCCAGGCAGCGCTGCCAGCCGTCCCGGGCCGGGCCCTCGCGATAGGAGGGGCGGTAATCGGCGTGGAAGGCGTGCGGCGCGTCCGGATAGACGACGAACTCGACCGTCTTGCCGGCCTTGGCGGCGGCCTCCTGCATCAGCTCGACGGTATCGAGGGGGATCCCCTGGTCCTTACCGCCGTAAAGACCCAACACCGGCGCCTTCAGCTCCTCGACCACGTCGAGGGGGTGGCGCGGCTGGTTGGCGGTGGGCTCGCCCACGAGCCGGCCGTACCAGGCAACGCCGGCCCGCAGCCGCGGCTGGTGCGCGGCATAGAGCCAGGTGATCCGCCCGCCCCAACAGAAGCCGGTGACCGCGAGCCGCTGCGGATCCCCTTTCGAGGCGCCGAACGCCCATTGGGCGGTGGCGTCCAGATCGGCCACGACCTGGGCGTCGGGCACCTTGCTCACGACCTCGCGGATGAGCTGTTGAATGTCTGTGTAGCGCGAGGGATCACCCTGGCGGGCGAACAGCTCCGGGGCCACCGCCAGATAGCCCTCCTTGGCGAATCGCCGGCAGACGTCCTTGATGTGCTCGTGAACGCCGAAGATCTCGCTCACCACGAGGACCACCGGGAACGGCCCGCCCTGGGCGGGCATCGCCCGATAGGCGGGGATCGTCCCGTCGGCCACGGGGATGCGGACCTCGCCCGCCTCGAGGCCCGCGCTGTCGGTCGTGATCATGGTCTGCCCCACCACCGGTTGGACGGCCAGCGCGAAGCCGGCGGCGAGCGTGGTCATCGCGAAGCCGCGCCGGCCGATCGCGGCCTCGGGTGCGAGCGAGCGGATGTCCGAGCTGTCGTTGTCCATCGACGCCTCCTCCCCGAACGGCTTCCCACTCTAGGCGATCGCGCGCCGCTCCGATAGGTCGGCCGTGCACGGCTCACTTGCGAAGAGGCCTTCCCTTTGAGTTCGTCCGGATCGGCGGGCACGGGCTTCCTCACCCTCTATCGGCGGGTCCTGGGTCTACTCGGACCTGAGCGGGGGTTGGCCACCCTGATCGCCGTGGCCGACCTCGTGGTCGCCGCGCTCGCCTTCGTCGAACCCGTCCTGTTCGGCCGGGTGGTCGATCTGCTGACCGGCGCCCGTTCGCCCGACGCGGGGGCACTGGGCAGCACGGCCGCGATCCTGCTCGTGTGGGCGGCGGTCGGGCTGGGTGGCATCGGACTGGCGATCCTGGTCGCCTGGCAGGCCGACCGGCTGGCCCACCGCCGGCGGCTCGCGGCGCTCGGTGCCTTCTTCGAGCACGTGCTGCAGCTGCCACCGGCGTTCCACGACGCCACCCATTCGGCCCGGTTGATGAAGATCATGCTCACCGGCACCGATCATCTGTTCTCGGTGTGGTTGGGCTTCTTCCGCGATCATCTGGCGAGCTTCGCGGCGCTCCTCGTGTTGATGCCGCTCACGCTCGCGCTCAACTGGCGGTTGGCGCTGCTGCTGATCGCTCTGGTCGTGGTGTTCGCGGCGGTCACCGGCCTCGTGATCCACAAGACCCACACCCTGCAATGGCAGGTCGAGAGCCACCATTCCGATCTCGCCCAGCGCGCCGGCGACGCGCTCGGCAACGTCGTCTTGATCCAGAGCTTCGTGCGGCTGGGGGCCGAGGTGCGCGCGCTCCAGGAGACGAGCCGCCGCCTGCTCGCTGCGCAGTTCCCGGTGCTCGGCTGGTGGGCCTTGCTGACCGTGCTCACCCGGGCCGGCTCGACCGTGACGACACTCGCCCTGTTCGCCCTCGGGGCGTGGTTGGTGCGCGCCGAGCTTTCCACCGTGGGCGAGGTCGTGACCTTCATGGGCTTCGCCACGCTGTTGATCGGCAAGCTCGAATCGGTCCTGGGCTTCGTGCGCGCACTGTTCTTCCAAAAGCCGGCGCTCGAGGAGTTCTTCGCGGTCCTGGACACGGTGCCCATGGTGCGCGACCGGCCGGGTGCCGTCGACCTCGGCACGGTTCGCGGTGACGTGCGCTTCGAGGGGGTCGGCTTCGGCTACCGGCCGGGTAAGCCCGCGCTCCACGACCTGTCGATCGACGTGCCGGCGGGCACCAAGGTGGCCATCGTCGGCCACTCGGGAGCCGGCAAGAGCACCCTTCTGGCTCTTCTGTTGCGGCTCTACGACCCGGATCGCGGGCGGATCACGATCGACGGTCGGGACATCCGCGAGGTGACGCTCGAATCCCTGCGCCGGAACATCGGCGTGGTCTTCCAGCACGCCACGCTGTTCCAGCGCTCGATCGCCGACAATCTGCGGATCGGCAAGCCGGACGCCACCGACGAGGAGCTGGTGCGAGCCGCCCGGCTCGCCCAGGCGCACGACTTCGTCACCGCTCTACCGGAGGGCTATGCCACGCTTCTGGGCGAGCGCGGAGCGCGGCTTTCGGGTGGTGAGCGTCAGCGTCTGGCGATCGCTCGGGCGATCCTCAAGGATCCGCCGATTTTGATCATGGACGAGGCGACCTCGGCGCTGGACGTGGAGACCGAGGCGCGGGTGCAGGAGGCCTTGCGGGCGGTCATGACGGGCCGCACGGTATTCGTGATCGCGCACCGGCTCTCGACCATCCGCGACGTCGATCTGGTGCTCGTCCTCGATCGGGGTCGACTGGTCGAGCAGGGGCGCTACGAGGAACTCCTGGCACGCGACGGTCCCTTCGCCCGGCTCGTCCGCGCCCAATTGTTCGCCGATCCGCGACGATCCGCGGGCGTTCCGGCTGCGGGCTGAGGCGGCCGGGGCCGCTCAGGCCGCCGCCTCGAGCCGATGGCCGGGCTCGCCCGACGGCGGGCCGGGTAGGGCCGGAGGGCTGCGAAGGAAGTTCAACAGCTCCGGCTGGTCCTCCGGCCAGCGCACCCAGGCCTCGACGTGCAGCCGTTCGAGCAGGTCGGGATCCTCGAGGATCGCCCGACGTTCGGCGGCGTCCAGCACCGTCGGGCCCAGATAGACCGCCTTGCGCTCCAACAGGCGGCGCTCGGCCGGGGCCAGGGGCGGCCGGGTGCGGAACGCCCGCACCAGGCGCAGATGCAAGCTGTTGGTCGCGGGCTCCATCACCGTACGCACGAAGCGGGCGAACGGCGGCTCCGGGATCGGCTCGGCGGGCTTCGCATCGAGCTCCCACATGACCGCGGGCGGCACCGTGTCCTCCTGCACGATCAGGAGCCGGGCGCGTGCCGCCGCCTCGCCCAGCCGCTCGCTGGCACCGAGCAGCGCCAACGGCACGGCCAGGATCAACCCCGCCGTCACCGGCAGCAGCCACCAGAACAGGAGGGGAGCCAGGTGCCACACGGCGATCGCCGCCGTGAAGCCGATCACCGTCGGCCACAGGAAGGTGCGCACCGCGGTCCCGAGCGCGCTGCCGCCGGCCCGTCGCCGCTGCGGCTTCCACTCGATCGAGGTGCCGAGCAGGATCGAGGTCACGAACCAGCTGTGCAGCACCATCATCACCGGTGCGAGCAGCGCCGAGAACAGCGTCTCGATCAACGCGCTCGCCACCAGCCGCGGCCCGCCGCCGAGCGTCCGCCGCCGCGGCCCGTCGACCAGGGCCAAGAGGAGGCCCAACAACTTGGGCACGAACAACAGGCCCAAGGTGACGGCCAGCAGTAGGAGCGCCTCGTCGGCGACCGAGACCGGCAGGATCGGGAACGGCCAGCCCTCGGCGAAGTAGATCGGCTGGCGCTGGGTCAGCTCCCAGGCCTGCAGGCCCGAGAGGATCAAGAAGACCGCCCACAGCGGCGAGGTCACGTAGGACATGATGCCGATCGCCAGGTGCAGCCGGCTCACCCAGTGCAGGTGGCGGGCGATCGCCACCCGGGCGTGTTGCAGATTGCCCTGGCACCAACGCCGGTCGCGGACGGCGAAGTCCTCGATGGTCGGCGGCGGCTCCTCGTAGCTCCCGCCCAGATCGTCGGCGATCCACACCTGCCAGCCACCGCGCCGCATGAGCGCGGCCTCGACGAAGTCGTGGCTCAGGATCGGACCGCCCAAGGGTGCGCGACCCGGCAACGCGGGCAGACCGCACAGCTCCACGAACGGGCGGATGCGGATGATCGCGTTGTGGCCCCAATAGTTGCCCTCGCCGCGCGCCCAATAGGCCAGTCCGGCGGCCGAGAGCGGGCCGTAGAGCTCACCGGCGGTCTGCAGGACCCGGGCGAACAGCGTCTTGCCGCGAACCAGCTTGGGCGGCGCCTGGATCAGGCCGACGCCGGGATTGGCATCCATCCGGCGGATCAGCTCCATGATGGTGGCACCGGTCATCAAGCTGTCGGCGTCGAGCACCACCATGTAGGCGTAATTGGCCCCGAAGCGGGTGAGGAAATCCTCGATGTTGCCGGTCTTGCGGCCGATGTTGCGGTCGCGGCGGCGATAGAAGATGCGATCGGTGTCGCCGACCTCCTGACGCAACTGCCGCCAGGCTTCGATCTCCGCCAGCCAGATGTCCGGATCGGTGGTGTCCGACAAGACGAACAGATCGCAGCGGCGATCGTCGGGGGCGACCCGCCGCAGGTCCAGCCACATCGCCCGCAAGCCGGCGAAGACCCGCGCGGTGTCCTCGTTGTAGATCGGCATCACGATCGCCACGCGGCCGGCGGCGTCGTCGGGCGCGGGCAAACCCGGCGGGCGCGGGCCACCCCGCAGCCGGCGAACGGCCAGCACGGCGAAGCCGGCGGCCAGCGTCCAGAACGATTGCGCCAGCCACAGCATCAACAAGGTGAAGACCACGAGATGCGCGAGGTCGAGTGCCGACAGGCCGTTGACCGCCAGGATCTCGGCCAGGTTCCACACACCCCACAACGTGGTCGCGGCGATCAACACCAAGAACGCCGCCCGACGCCGGCGGGCCACGCGATCGATGGCCGGCACGGGTCCCCTGCCACGGGTGGTCCGGCTCGTCCCTTCACGGGTCTCGCGCGGGATCAGCACCGGGCGCGGCAGCCAGCGACCGCGCCGCCAGCGCAGCGCCGGCGCCAGGGATTGGCGCCGGATCGCCGCCGGGCCGGCGTCGGGCGCCAGCCGATCGGTGGGCGCGAGCTCGCGCGGGGCGCCGGCCAAGAGGCCGCGGGCCGCCTCGATGGCGAGCGTCACCGCCTCCTCGGTGGTCTCGACCGTGTGTCGTGCGGCCAGCTCGTCGACCATCGCGCGGGCGCTCGTGCGCGCCGCCGGTGGCTCCAGGCCGGCGGCCACCAGATAGGCGGCTGTCCGCTCGCACGCGACACGCCAGCGTTCGGCCGTGCGGGCCGACCGCGCATCGCCGGGTTGGACGAGGGAGGACGTCATGGTCGGGCCAGGGCCCCGTCAGCTCTTGTCGAGCCGGAAGATCCAGGTTTCGCTCACGGGCCGTTCACCGGCCACGAGCACGCAGCGCAGCTCGACCGGTCCGGCGCCGATCGGCTCGACGTCGAAGGTCACCCGCCAAGCGGGTCCGTGAGGATTGTCGCGCAGGCTCACCGGGCCGAGCTTGGCGTTGGCCGCGCCGACCCGTGCCTCGAGCTTGGCCGCCGGGGGCGCACCGGCCGGCCGCTCGAACTCGATCACCACCCGCCGCCCGGTGCCCGCCTGTCCCACCCGGGTCGAACGGGTCCGCGCCAAGGAGGGCTCGATGGGCGGGGCGAGCGACCAGACCAACCCGTACGAGAAACGCAACTCTTGACCGGCGCCGACCGCCCCCTCGGGCGTCCAGAACGCCACGATGTTGTCGCGCCGCTCGTCCTGGCTCGGCACCTCGATCAGCCGCACCGAGCCTTTTCCCCAGGTCCCCCGCGGCACGACCCAGAGATTGGGCCGGGCCTCGAAGCGCGCGTCGAGATCCTCGAAGGCGCGCGGGTCGCGGGTCCGCTGCAACAGGCCGAAGCCGCGCGGGTTCTCGTCGACCAGCACCGAGAGCCGCAACTCCGACGGATTGGCGACCGGGCGCCACAGGAGCTCACCGGCCGCGGTCCACATCGCCAGGCCCTCGACGTCGTGGACCGCGGGCCGAACGTCGTCGATCCCGCTGCGGTCGTGGCTGCCCCATTGGAACATGCCGCTCAGCGGGGCCACGCCCACCTGCTCGACCGGCGCTCGAAAGAACAAGTTGGCGTCGATGTCGATGCGGGTCTGGTCGCGGACCACGACCTCGAACCGGTAGGCCCCGGCCACGCTCGGGCTGTCGAGCAGGGCGTAGAGGGTCAAGGGATCGAAGGGCTGTTGCGGGCGGACCAGGTAGAACTCGCGGAAGGCCGGGAACTCTTCGGGTCGGCCGAGGCCGGTGTTGAGCGCCAGGCCGCGCGCGCCCGCACCCGGCACCGTCCCGCGGCCCACCGCTCGGAAATAGCTGGCCCCCAGGAAGGTCAAGAGCGGCTCGAAGAGCTCGCTTCCGGCCAGCGGGAAGAGGATCGAGAAGCCGGCCAGCCCCAGATCGTCGCCGGGGGCGGTCCGGCTCGCGAGCTCCCCGAGCTCGAACAGCTCGGCGGCGGCCACCCACCGCACGGCCACGCCGTCCTCGACCAGGTGGAGCTGGACCGGGCGGCGGTGGATCCACCCCGCGGGATAGGGTCGGACCCGATAGGCCGGCGAGTCCGCCCAGATCAAGCGATCGACGCGCGGCTCCAGCTTGCGCCACGCCTCGGCCGACAAGTTGGCTTGCCAGTCCGCGACCTCGCGGCCGGGATCGAAGGGTCGTGCGGCCAGATCGCGGGTCCGTTCGACGAGACGCTCGAACGAGAACGGTTGGCCCGCGCCGACTTTCTGGGCCACTGCGAACGGCACGCGGGACCAGATCGCGGCCAGTCCCAACAAGCCCGCGACCGTTCGTCGGGTCGAGAGGAGTTCGACCATGTCGCGCTTCGGCGCCCCTCCCCCCGCGGCCGGTACGACGTCTCCCTGGCCTCGCCCGTTCGGACTGGCCACGGCGGCCTCACGCCCCGGGGTGATCGTCCACGTCGCTCTTCCATATGGCCCCGCCTGCCGCATAGCAGAAGGGGAAGCGGTCGAGATGAGCCGCCCGCGCAACAGCCGCGCGGCACCCGTCAGAACCGACAGCGGCCGGTCAGATCGAGGCTGGTGGGACCGTCGGCCCGCAAGGCCTCGAGGACCAGCCGGGCCGAGGCCAGATCGACGCAGCGCAGCACGAAGCGCGGCTTTTGATCGCGGTCCATGGTGATCGCGACCACGTGCTCGGCACCCGCGGTCTTGTCGACCACCACGGTGGCGATCCGGTTGCGGTCGATCTGCAACAGCACACCGCCCGGCTTGGTCGGCTCGACGGCTTGCTGGAGCAGCAAGATGTCCGGCGCGGCCCTGGCCACGGGGGCGAGCAGGGCCATCGGTGCGACGAGGAGCGGGGCGGCGAGGAGCGGCGCGCGCATGCGGATCTCGGCGGCTGGCGTGGCGCGCGCTAGACTGGCACGAAGCGCGAGACGATCAAGGGCGGTCGATCGGGACCGGAGGCGAACGTGACGGTGACCGTCGAGCCGGCGGGCGAGATCGGGGGGGAGCCGGTGGTCCGTGCCGTCCTGCGCGGCGACGGCGGCCTCGAAGCGGTGGTCACGAACTTCGGGGCGACGCTCCAGGCCTTGCGGGTGCCCGACGCGGACGGACGACCGGTCGATCTCGTCCTGGGCTTCGAGCGGCCCGGCGATTATCTCGGCCGGCCGGGCGCGGTGGGCGCCACGGTCGGGCGCTTCGCCAACCGCATCGCCCACGGCCGCTTCACCTTGGACGGACGGTCCTTTCAGCTGCCCTGCAACCAGGACGGCCGGCACCACCTGCACGGTGGCCCGCGGGGCTTCGGCCAGCGCGTTTGGACGCTCGCGGCCGAGCCCGGGGCCGACGCGGTGGTCCTCCGGCTGGTCTCGGAGGACGGCGATCAGGGCTATCCGGGCCGGCTGGAGGCGACCTGCCGGTACGCGCTCGAAGACCCGGACACGCTCGTGGTCGAAATGACCGCGACCAGCGACGCGCCCACGCCCGTCAACCTCGTCAACCACACCTATTGGAACCTGGCCGGCTTCGGGACGATCGACGGCCATCGGCTGCAGCTGTTCGCGAGCCGGGTGCTCGAGGTCGACGCCGAGCTGATCCCCACCGGCCGGATCCTGGAGGTGGCCGGCACACCGCTCGATTTCCGACGGCCCCGCGCCCTGGGCGAGCCTGTTCCGGTGCGGCTCGACCACTGCTTCCTGGTGGACGGTGAGGGCCTGCGACCGGTGGCCCGTCTCCAGGAGTCCCGCAGCGGCCGCCTGCTGGAGCTCTTCGCCGACCAGCCCGGCGTGCAGGTCTACACCGCCGAGCATCTCGACGTACCCGGGCGGAGCGGCGGCCGGTTCGGACCGCGCAGCGGGGTGTGTCTCGAGACCGAGGCGCTGCCCGATGCGCCCAACCATCCGAACTTCCCGAGCGCGATCCTGCGCCCGGGCGAGCTCTACCGGCACCGCATGGTCTGCCGGCTGCGCCGGGGCTGACGCAAGGCGGCCCATCCCGCTGTGGGCTTGTCTGCCCTCGCCCGGCGTGCTTGTCGACGGGGCCGGATACGCGGGGAGCGTGAGCCATGAAGCTGTTGCGCTGGGGACCGCCGGGCCAGGAGCGGCCGGGACTGTTGGATTCGCAAGGGCGGATCCGCGATCTCTCGGGCGTCGTCCCGGACATCGACGGTCGCGCGATCACCCCGGACGGGCTCGCCCGGATCGCCGCCTACGACCCCGAGACCTTGCCGCTGGTGCGCGGCCAACCACGGATCGGGCCGTGCGTGGCCGGCGTGGGCAAGCTCATGTGCATCGGCCTCAACTATTCCGACCACGCGGCCGAGACCGGTGCCACCGTGCCGCCCGAGCCGGTGCTGTTTCTCAAGGCCACGAGTGCGATCTCCGGCCCTTACGATCCGGTGCGGATCCCCCGCGGCTCGAAGAAGACCGATTGGGAGGTCGAGCTCGGCGTGGTGATCGGCAAGGCCGGGCGCTACATTCCCGAAGCCGAAGCGATGGACCACGTGGCCGGCTATTGCATCGTCAACGACGTCTCCGAGCGCGATTGGCAGACCAATCGGGCGGGAACCTGGACCAAGGGTAAGTCCTCCGATACGTTCGCGCCGATCGGCCCGTGGCTCGTCACCAAGGACGAGATCCCGGATCCGCAGAATCTTTCGATGTGGCTTGAGGTCGACGGGCGCCGCTATCAGAACGGCAGCACGCGGACCATGGTCTTCGGCGTGCGGTTCTTGGTGCACTACCTCTCCGAGTTCTTCACCCTCCATCCGGGTGACATCATCTCCACGGGGACCCCGCCGGGTGTGGGCCTGGGCATCAAGCCCGAGCCCGTGTTCTTGAAGCCCGGCAATCGGATGCGACTGGGCATCGAGGGCCTGGGCGTCCAGGAGCAGCTCTGCATCCAGGACTGAGCCGGCTCCGCGCTCCTCCGAGGCCGGCGCAGCGACCGTCGGCGGGAAACCCGTCGCGCGCGGACCGCCGCCCCTTCAAGAGGGCGGTGGTAGCCAGCGCAGCTCGACCCACTCGCCGGGGCCGGCCGCACGGACCGCGAGCCCGCCGGGTGGCAAGCCCGCCTCGGCCACGAGCCGGGCCACGAGGCGAGCCCGCTCGAGAGCGAGTGCCGGTGTCGCCCCGTGGCCGATGACGGCCAGGCCGACGCCCCGCTCCCGAGCCGCCTCGACCACCCGGGCGAACTCGGCGCGGGCCACGCCGGGCAGGGTCCCGGCCGCCGAGGGTGCCGGCAGCAGCGCCGCCGGCGGCTCCCGATCGGGGGTCCGTGGAGCGATCGCCGGGGCCGGCCGCGGTGCCGGTCGGGTGATCGTGGTCGCCGCTCGCGGCGGGGCGGGTGCCGGAGGCGGGCCCGCCGTCGACGCGCCGGTCGCGGTCGGTGCCGCCGGAACGGGATCCGAAGGCGCGGTCGTCGTGGGCCTCGTCGAACGCGCCGGATCCCCGGCCATCGGTGGTGGTTCGGACGTACCGGCTGACGGCTCGGCCTGCGGTGTCGGGCTCTCGGGGCGGCCGACCGCGAGCCGCCCGCCCAGCTGATCGAGGAAGCGGTCGAGAGCCGGCGGCGCGGGCGGTGGCGGCCGTCGACCGGACGGGTCGCGGGGAGCGGACGCGGGCTCGTCGTCCTCGTCCTCCTCCTCGGCGCCCGTCGCGGCCGGGAAGGCACCGGGCTGGCGCCGCACGAGCTGGCGCAGGAAGCTGTTGAGGCTGCCGTCGTCGCTCTCGCTGCGGACCCGTTCGGCGACGATCGCCGCCTCGGGGTTGGGCGGACGCGCGGGCGTGGCGGCAGGCACCGGCGGCGGGGCGATCGGCTCCAACAACCAGGCGGGAGGTGGCAGGGCGGTCTTCCCGGTCCGGCTGCGCAGGGCCTGGGCTTCCGCCCAGCTGCGCGCCCCCTCGGCGCGCACTTCCTCGGCCAGGGCGGCACGCTCCGCGGCCGGGGTCGGGCGCGGCCGATCCGGCACCTCGTGCACCGTGGGCACACCGGGTGGGGCCGCACAGCCGGCGAGCGCGAGCAGCGCGGCAGCGCCCGCCGCCCGAATCCGAGCGCCGACGGCTCGGCGCGGCCGGCGGTCGGGGAGGCTTCGCCCGGGAATGCGGCCCGCGGCCGCGTCGCCATTGGCGAGCGCCGAGGCTTGGTCTACCAGTCGCATCGGCGGGACACCCGACGGTGGAGCGCCGCGGAGGCCGGCACCGGCCGGACCGAGCGCGGGCGGGATCATAGGGGATCGACGGATGGTGAAGCAATCGGCGGCCGAGAGCACGGCGCGGCCCGAGGAGGTGGTCGCGATCATGAGCGAGATCGCGGCCAAGAGCCGAGCGCTCGTCGAGGAATTCCTGGCCCGCCAGAACCTGCTCGAGCCCCCCAACGCCGCGGTCAACCCGGCGCCGATCGGTCAGGCCTTCCTGGATTTCGTGCAGAAATTGATGACCAACCCGCTCGATCTCGCCCAGGCGCAGTTCGAGCTGTGGCAGGATTATCTGCGGCTCTGGCAAGCGACCACCCAGCGCCTGATGGGCCAGGAGGTGGAGCCGGTGATCGTGCCGGAGCGGGGCGACCGGCGCTTCAAGGATCCGGCCTGGTCGGACAACGTGCTGTTCGACTTCGTCAAGCAGTCCTATCTGTTGGCTTCGCGGTTCCTCACGCAGACCGTGGCCGAGACCCAGGGACTCGATCCCAAGACCCGCCAGAAGGTCGAATTCTACACCCGCCAGTTCGTCGACGCGCTGGCCCCCACCAATTTCGTGGTGACCAATCCGGAGGTCCTCAAAGCGACGATCGAGACCCGCGGCGAGAACCTGCTGCGCGGTCTCAAGAACATGCTCGAGGACCTGGAGCGCGGGCGCGGCCGGCTGGCGATCAAGATGACCGACTACGAGGCCTTCGAGGTCGGTCGCAACATCGCCACCACGCCCGGCAAGGTCGTCTACCAGAACGAGCTGATGCAGCTCATCCAGTACGAGCCGAGCACCGCGGAGGTCTACAAGAAGCCGCTGCTGATCACGCCGCCCTGGATCAACAAATATTATATCCTCGACCTCCAACCGCAGAACAGCTTCATCAAGTTCTGCGTCGATCAGGGTTTCACGACGTTCGTGATCTCGTGGGTCAATCCCGACGAGCGGTTGGCGCACAAGAGCTTCGAGAACTATCTGCTCGAGGGCCCGGTGGCGGCCATGGACGCGATCCGCGCCGCCACCGGCGAGAAGGAGCTCACCACGATCGGCTATTGCCTGGGCGGTACGCTCACCGCCTGCACGCTCGCCTGGCTCGAGGCCAAGAAGGATCGGCGGGTCTCGGCCGTGACCTTCTTCACCACCTTGGTCGACTTCAGGGAGCCGGGCGAGCTCGGCGTGTTCATCGACGAGGAGCAGCTCGCCACGCTCGAGGAGGCGATGGCCCGGCGCGGCTATCTCGACGGTGCCGAGATGGCGACCACGTTCAATCTGTTGCGCGCCAACGACCTGATCTGGTCGTTCGTGGTCAACAACTATCTCTTGGGGAAGGAGCCGTTCCCGTTCGATCTCCTCTATTGGAACTCCGACAGCACGCGCATGCCGGCGGCGATGCACAGCTATTATCTGCGGAAGTTCTACCACGAGAACAAGCTGATCGAACCGGGCGCGCTCGTGATGGCCGGTGTGCCGATCGACCTGCGCACGATCCGGACACCGGCCTACATTGTGGCCACCCGCGAGGACCACATCGCTCCCTGGAAGAGCTGCTATGCGGCCACACAGATCTATTCCGGGGAGAAGCGCTTCGTCCTGGCGGGCTCGGGGCACATCGCCGGGATCGTCAATCCACCGGCTTCCGGCAAGTACGGCTATTGGATCAACGACGCCCTGCCGCCCGACCCGGAGGCGTGGCTCGCCGGGGCGACGCAGCACAAGGGATCGTGGTGGCCGGACTGGGCGGCGTGGAACGCGGCCCGCTCGGGGCCGCTCGTGCCGGCCCGGCGGCCGGGGGAGGGCAAGCTGCCGGTGATCGAGGACGCCCCGGGCTCCTACGTCAAGGTGCGGGCGGCCTGATCGGCCGTTCGGGGGCGCGGCCCCGACGCGTCGGCGGCCGCGAGGGCCGAGCCCGCTGCTCAATCGCGCCAGCCGTAGGCGACCTCTTTGAGGCGCACGCCGCCCAGGAGCGAGCTGGCCTCGCCGGCCGGCTCCAGGCCCAGATGCTCGTAGAAGGCGCGCGCCGGCCGGTTGGCGGCCAGCACCCAGACCACGAGGTCGGGCATGCCGGCCACCGCCAGCGCGTAGTGCACGGCGTCGAACAGCGCCCGGCCGGCGCCACGGCCCTGCGCGGAGCGTAGGACGTAGAGCAGGTGCAGCTCGCCCGAGAAGCCCTGGTGGGAGCGGCAGCGGCCACCCGAGGCCAGGCCCACGATCTGGCCACCGATCACGGCCAGGAAAGTGGCGTTCGGTCCCGCGAGCGTTCGCCGCCACAGCCGCTCGTGGCCGGCATAGGAGAGCGCCGCCAGGTGGCTGTCCGGCAGCATCCCGCGATAGGTCTCGCGCCAGCTGTCGACCTGGACGCGCGCCAACGCCGCGGCGTCGCTCGGCCGTGCCCGCCGGATCGTGAGATCGCGGACCCTCAAGAGCTCCGGGCCCACCCGCTCCACTCCCCTCGTCGATGTCCGGTGTCAGCAGAACAAAGTCGAGCCTCGCGGTCAACCGGCAAATCGGGCCGGACCGCTCAGGGCTCGACGCGGCACTCTTCCCAGCGGCCACTGGCCATCGAGCGCAGCGCCGCCTCGATCATCGCCAGCCCCGCGAGGCCGTCCTCGGCGGTGGGGAGGGCCCCCTCGGGGGGTGGTTCCGCCAGCCCGCGGCGGGCGAGGATCGCCTGCGCCGCGTCGCGATAGAGGTTGGCGAAGGCTTCCTGGTAGCCCTCTGGGTGGCCGAGCTCGGTCCGCACGAGCCGGGCCGCTTCCGCGGCCAGGCCGGAGCGCCGGCGGGTGAGGATCCGCTCGAAGCCGCCGAGCTGGCGGTGGCGCAGCTCGTTGGGCCGCTCCTGGTGCCATTCCAGACCGCCGGTCGACCCGAAGATCCGAAAGGCGAGGCCGTGCTCGGCGCCGGCGGCGGCCTCGGTCACCCAGAGCGTGCCGACCGCCCCGCCCGACCAGCGGCACAGCAGGCAGGCCGTGTCGTCGACCGTACGCCCGGGTACGGTCGCCCGCAAGTCGGCCACCACCGCCTCCAGGGTCCGGCCGCTCACGAAGGCGCCCAGATGGTGGGCGTGCGTCCCGATGTCGCCCAGCACGAGCGAGGGGCCGCAGCGCCGGGGGTCGAAGCGCCAGGTGCGGCCTTCCGGTGTCGCCTCGACGAGCGTGGCGTTGTGACCTTGGACGTAAGTGAGGTGGATCTGGCGGACCTCGCCGATGGCACCCTCGCGGACCATGGCGCGGGCCTGGTGGACCATCGGGTAGGCGGCGTAGTTGTGGGTGAGCACGAACAGCCGGCCGGTGCGGCGGATCGTCTCGACGAGCCGGCGCGCTTCGGCCGTCGAGACACCGAGCGGCTTGTCGCAGATCACGTCGAGACCGGCCTCGAGCGCAGCGATCGCTTGCGGCACGTGGTCGGCGTTGGGGGTCATGATGGCCACCACCTCGATCCCGTCGCCGCGGGCTCGCTCGGCGGCGAGCATGGTCGGCAGGTCGCGATAGCAGCGCCCCGGGTCGAGGCCCAGGCCCACGCCGACCCGGCGCCCGGTCTCGGGATCGGCGGAAAGCACGCCCGCGACCGGCTCGAACAGGTCGTCGAGGCGCGCGGCGGTGCGGTGCACCGGGCCGATGAAGCCGCGACTGCCACCCACCAGACCGAGCCGGAGCCGTCGGCCGAGCGCTGCCAGCACCGGGTTCATGATCGCCTCCCCGCGATGGTCGCGCCGACGCTAGGCCGCGGGCTCGGGCCCGTCGAGCCGTCGGATCCGGGCCCGGGCGCGTGGCCCGGAGCGGGAGCGGGTGGATGGTCGCCGAGCCGTCACCGTACCGCCGCGGGACCGTCGAGTGGCCGTGCCAAGATCGCCTCGTGGTTGCAACGGGGGCCCCGCCGGGTGGCTCCCCGCGGCGTGGAGGCGGCATGCGGATCGTCACCCGTCTGGGGTCGCTCGAGGCGCGCCTGGTCGAAGATGTGGCCGAGCTGATCGCGGCCCAGGAACTTCGGTACCGCGTGTTCTACGAGGAGCAAGGGGCGATCGCCGATCCGGCCACGCGCCGTGCTCGCCGCGACGTCGACCGGTTCGACGAGCACGCGGATCATCTCGTGGTGTTCGATCTCGCCCGCTCGACCGCACGACGGCCGGTGGTGGTGGGTTGCTATCGCCTGTTGCGCGAGGGTGCCGCCCGCGCCGCCGGCGGCTTCTACTCGGCAGCGGAGTTCGATCTCGCGCCCCTGCTCACGAGGCCTCGTCCGCCGGACGGGGGCGAGCTCCTGGAGCTCGGTCGCTCGTGTGTCGATCCGTCGTTCCGCAACGGGACGGTGGTGCAGCTGTTGTGGCGAGCGATCGCCGCCCAGCTGGAGGTCTGGAAGGTGGGGCTCTTGTTCGGTTGCGCGAGCCTGCCCGGCAGCGACGTGGCGGCGGTGGCCCACCCGATCCGCTATCTCCACGAGCGTCATCTGGCGCCGCTGCCGCTGCGACCGGTAGCGCTCGCCCATCGTCGGGTCGCCCACGAGCCGTTCGCGGCCGAAGGGTTCGATCCCCACGCCGCCTTCCGCGCGCTACCGCCGCTCTTGAAGGGCTATTTGCGATTGGGCGCACTGGTCGGCGAAGGCGCGGTGCTCGACGAGGCGTTCAACACCATCGATCTCTGTGTCGTGCTCCCGGCCGAGCGGATCGAGGCGCGCTATCGGCGCCATTACGGGGCCGGCGCCTTGGCCGCGAGCGCGTGAGCGCCGCGCGCGCCCGCGCGCTTGCACGGCTCGCGGGCTTCGTTCTCCTGACCGGGCTGTTGGTGCCTCTGGGCGTCGCGGCGCGCGCCGTCGCTCCGGCTGCCTCGTGGCCGCTGCGACGGATCTGGTGTCGGGGTGTGTGCCGGTTGCTCGGGATCCGGCTCGAGGTCACGGGCCGGCCGTTCTCGGCCGCGCCGGTGCTGTTCGTGCCCAATCACGTCTCCTATCTCGACATCCCGATCCTGGGTGGCCTCGTGGATGCGAGCTTCGTGGCCAAGGCGGAGATCGCGCACTGGCCGCTGTTCGGTTTTCTCGCGCGCCTGGCCGGCACGATGTTCATCCGCCGCCACTGGCGCGAGGCGCGCTGGCAGCGGGACGCGCTGGCCGCGCGCTTGCGGGATGGCCGATCGGTCGTGCTGTTCGCCGAAGGGACGAGCTCCGCCGGTCTCGACGTGCTGCCGCTCAAGACGTCGCTGCTCTCGGTTGTCGAACCGGGGATCATCGACCGGCCGGTGGCCGTACAGCCGGTCGTGCTCGCTTGGCGGCGACTGGCCTGCGGCACGCCGATCGACGCCGGTAACGCCGATCGCTACGCGTGGTGGGGCGAGACGACGTTCGTTCCCCACCTCTGGCGCGTCTTGCACGAGGACGGGGCGGAGGTGGCGGTCCTGTTCGGCGAGCCGGTACTGTCCTGGTCGGTCACCTGCCGCAAGCGATTGGGTGCGCGGTTGCGCGCGGAGCTGCGGGCCGGGCTGTCGGCCGCCCGCGCGGCAGCCGTGTCGGAGGCGACCGTCCTGGCGCGGGCCTCGTAGGTGTGGGAGCAACCGAAAAAAGAAGGAGGCCGAAGCCTCCCGTCAGATCGGACCTGCGTGTGCGGGCTTACGCCTCTTTATGAACGCAAAGTTAGACGAGTCGTCCGCCAGCGGGCAAGAGCCGAAAATCGCGAAATTCAGAGGGTTTGCTCAACTATGAGTTTCTTGATCTCGGCGATCGCCTTGGCCGGATTGAGGCCCTTGGGGCAGGTGTTGGCGCAGTTGAAGATCGTGTGACAGCGATAAAGCTTGAAGTTGTCATCGAGCGCGGCGAGCCGTTCCGCCTTGGCCTCGTCGCGGGAGTCGGCGAGCCAACGATAGGCCTGCAGCAGCACCGCCGGCCCCAGATAGCGGTCGCCGTTCCACCAGTAGGACGGGCAGCTGGTCGAGCAGCAGGCGCACAGGATGCATTCGTAGAGCCCGTCGAGCCGGGCACGGTCCTCCGGGCTCTGCCGCCGCTCCTTGGCCGGCTCGGGGGTCTTGGTCTGCAGCCAGGGCTCGATCGATTCGTACTGCCTCCAGAACGGCTCGAGGTCGACGACCAGGTCCTTGATCACCTGCATGTGCGGTAGCGGGTAGATCGTGACCGGGCCCTGGATGTCCTCGATCGCCTTCGTGCAGGCGAGGGTGTTGCGCCCGTCGATGTTCATCGAGCAGCTGCCGCAGATCCCCTCTCGGCAGGAGCGGCGGAAGGTGAGCGTGCTGTCGACCTCGGTCTTGATCTTGATGAGGGCGTCCAGGACCATGGGGCCGCAGTCCGCGAGATCGACCGTGAAGGTGTCGAGCCGCGGGTTGGCGCCCGACTCGGGGTCGTAACGGTAGATCTTGAACTCGCGCGGGCGCCTCGCCCCGGCCGGCGCGGGATGGCGCTTGCCGGGTTCGACGCGGCTGTTGCGCGGCAATGCCAGCTGAACCATGGCGATCCCTTCGACGGCCGGCCGGGGTCAATAGACCCGCTTGGCGGGTGGCACCGGCTCGACCTCGTTGCTGAGCGTGAACAGGTGCACCGGGCGATCCCCGAGCCGCGGACGGTGATGCTCGTCGACCCAACAGAGTGTGTGCTTGAGCCAGTTCCGATCGTCGCGCTCGGGGTAGTCCTCGCGCGCATGCGCGCCGCGGCTCTCGGTCCGGTAGGCGGCCGAGTGCATGGTGGCGACCGCCTGGAGCATGAGGTTGTGCAGCTCGAGCGCCTCGATCAGATCGGTGTTCCAGATCAGCGACGGGTCGGTCACGCGCAGCTGGTCGAGGCTGGCCGCCACCTCCTCGAGGCGGGCGCAGCCGGCGGACAGCGTCGCGGCGTCGCGGAACACCGCGGCGTGCCGCTGCATGGTGCGCTGCATGGCGAGCCGGATCTGGCCGACCGACAGTTCGCCCTTGGCGTGGCGGATGCGATCCAGCCGGTCGAGCGCCGCCTCGCCGGCGTTCTTGGGCAGCGGCCGCGCCGGGCTGCCGGGGCGGACCAGTTCGGCCGCTCGATGCGCCGCCGCCCGGCCGAACACCACGAGGTCGATGAGCGAGTTGCCGCCCAACCGGTTGGCACCGTGCACCGAAGCGCAGGCGGCCTCGCCCACGGCCATGAGGCCGGGGACCACGGCATCCGGATCGCCGTTCTTGGGGGCCACGACCTCGGCCCGCCAATTGGTCGGGATACCGCCCATGTTGTAATGGCAGGTGGGCACCACCGGGATCGGCTGGCGGGTGACGTCGACGCCGGCGAAGATCTTGGCCGTCTCCGAGATCCCGGGCAGTCGTTCCTTCAAGATCTTCGGGTCGAGATGCTCGAGGTGCAGCTCGATGTAGTCCTTGTTCGGTCCGCAGCCGCGCCCCTCGTTGATCTCGATGGTCATGGCCCGGGCGACGACGTCGCGCGAGGCGAGGTCCTTGGCGGTGGGCGCGTAGCGCTCCATGAAGCGCTCGCCCAGGCCGTTGGTCAGATAGCCGCCCTCGCCACGGGCGCCCTCGGTGATCAGGCAACCGGCGCCGTAGATGCCGGTCGGGTGGAACTGGACGAACTCCATGTCCTGGAGCGGCAGTCCGGCGCGCAACACCATGGCGTTGCCGTCGCCCGTGCAGGTGTGCGCGCTCGTGCACGAGAAATAGACCCGGCCGTAGCCGCCGGTCGCCAGGCACGTGATGTGCGCGGCGAAGCGGTGGATCGATCCGTCGGCGATGTTCATCGCCACGACGCCGCAGCAGGCCCCCTCCTCGTCCATGATGAGGTCGAGGGCGAAGTACTCGTTGAAGAAGCGAACCTTGTTCTTGAGAGCCTGCTGGAACAGGGTGTGCAGGATCGCGTGGCCGGTCCGGTCGGCGGCCGCACAGGTCCGATAGGCCTGCGCCTTGCCGTACTCGACCGATTGCCCGCCGAAGGCTCGTTGGTAGATCCGGCCGTCGGGCGTGCGGGAGAAGGGCACACCGTAATGTTCGAGCTCGTAGACCGCGGCCGGGGCGGTCTTGGTCATGTATTCGATGGCGTCCTGGTCGCCCAGCCAGTCCGAACCCTTGACCGTGTCGTACATGTGATAGCGCCAGTCGTCGGCGTTCATGTTGCCGAGCGCGGCGTTGATGCCGCCTTGAGCGGCCACGGTGTGCGACCGGGTGGGATAGACCTTGGTGATGCAGGCGACCTCGAGGCCGGCCTCGACCATGCCCACGGCGGCCCGCAGACCGGAGCCGCCGGCGCCGACGACGACGCAATCGAACACGTGGTCGGTGATCGGATAGGCGCGGGGCATCGGTTCAGCTCCCCAGGGCCACCACGAGGATCGCCAACAGACAAGACGTGGCCAGCGCCGCGACCGCGAAGTCCAGGCCGATTCGCGCGGCGAGCTTGGCCGCACGATCGTGCACGTAATCGTCGATCACCACCTGCACCCCCAATCTGGCGTGCCAGAACAGCGAGACGACGAGCAGCACCATCATCGTCGCGTTGAACAGGCCGCCGAGCCAGGCGCGAACCTCCTCGTATGCGGCCCCCGAGAGGGATACGGCGGAGATCACGAACCAGATGACCAGGATCAGGTTGGAGAGGGCGGTGACGCGCTGTTGCCACCAATGCTCGACACCGCCGTGCGCCGAGCGGCGGGGCAGCGCGCGTGCCGGGGCGGAGGACGTGCCGACGCTCATCACGAGCCTCTTCAAAAGGCCAAGATCGCGATCCAGACGAGGATCGTCGCCACGGCCGTGAAGGCCAGGACGAAGATCCCCGAGCGGTGGGCCTCCTCCTTCTCGAGGCCGAGGCCGAGATCCCACACCAGGTGCCGAACGCCGTTGCCCAGGTGGTAGAAGAGGGCGACCGTGAAGCCGAACAGGACCAGGCCACCCAGGGGATGAATCGTGACCGATCGCACCGTGGCGAAGGCCTCCGGGCCTCGGGCCAGAGCGGTGAGCCACCAGGTCAGCAACAGTAGACCAGCGGCCAGCACGATCCCCGAGGCGCGGTGGAGGATCGACAGCGCCATGGTCAGGTGCCAGCGATAGATCTGGAGATGCGGCGAGAGCGGCCGCTCGATCTCGGGCATGTTCGGTTCCGGCCCCGTCTCGTTGCGTGGGCGGCGTGTTGCGGCGCACCAAAGCCGTTGGTGGAGATAGCAGCGCGGTGCGCCGTCTGTCCACACGACCGGCGAGGGCCGCTGGACGGCTCCCCGCGGCGATCCGCCGCTGTCCCGGGCTCGCGGTCGGCTGGGCGCCCTCGTCGAGGCCAGCCGTGTCGTTCGGCCGTGTTCGCCGCGGGACGCGAGCCCTGCTGCGGCCATCTGCCCGCCCGGTTCGATCGTTCGTGACGGTCGGATCGAGCACCGCTCGGTCCGCCTGTCGTCACGACCGGGCTCGAGCCGGCCGTTCCGGCCGAGGCCGCGGCGAGCCTCGCGGGGGCCGGCAGGTCGACTCCGCCGCCGACCACGACGAGAGGAAAGGCGCTCGTTGCGACGACCTGGAGAACAGGATCCGCGCTCACGGGGAGCGTGGCGGCTCACCGAGGCCTGTGCCCCGGCGCGGTGCCACTGGCACCGCCCGCGCTCACGGGCAGCATGTCGGCTCGCCGAGGGGCTTCTTGGTCATGGCCCGCCACGAGCCGGCCACCCAGGTGCCGGCAGGTCGACTCCGCTGCCGACCACGACGAGAGGAAAGGCGCTCGTTGCGACGACTTGGAGAACAGGGCCCGCGCTCACGGGGAGCGTGGCGGCTCGCCGAGGCCTATGCCCCGGCGTCGTGTCACTGGCACCGCCTGCGCTCACGGGCAGCATGGCGGGTCGCCGAGGGGCTTTTTCGTCATGGGCCGCCACGAGCCGGCCACCCAGGTGCCGGCCGGTCGACTCCGCCGCCGACCACGACGAGACGAAAGGCGCGCGTTGCCACTACCTGGAGAACAGGGTCCGCGCTCGCGGGGAGCATGGCGGCTCGCCGAGGGGCCTTTTGGTCATGGCCCGCCACGAGCCGGCCACCCAGGTGCCGGCGGGCCTACCCCGCTCCCGACCGCGACCGAGCGGGTGATCGGGGCGACGGGGTCGCTGGCGGCTGCCGCATCACGTCCCGGTCAGGGCCGAGTGCTCATCGCGCAGTCGTGGTCCCGCCCCGAGCCCGGCCCGCCAACGAACCGCGGTCGTCGCGTGGCGCCACGACCGAGCCGAGTGCCGGCGCTCGCCAACGCTCGTCGCGGCCGGGCGCGGGAAGGTCCGAGGCCGGGCCCGGCAGGTCCGACGAGTGGGGCGTTCGGCCCGTGGTCGAACGGCGAACCGTGCTCCTCTCCGGCGCTCGACGGCTGCCGGCCCCGCAGCCGGGTGCGGCCGGCCGCCTCGCGCCCGGTTCCGCTCGCCTCGCTCGGCCGACCACCCGACCGTGACCGGACCGTGCCGGCGTCGGGCGGGAGCGAGGAAGCTCGGCCGTCGGATTTCCGCGACACGCGGGCTGCCCGCCGGGCATCGCGACCGAGTGCCCGTTCGCTCTCGACCCGGACCACGAACGGGACCCGACACACGCCGCCGACGCACCGCTCGCGTGCCACCGCCCCGGCCGAAGGTCGCGGGACCGCCGAAGGCGTCACCCCGGGGCCGGTCCTCGGCCGCCGACCAACGGGTCGGCCGGGAGGGTACGGGCCCCTGCCGCCACCTCTTCCGCCGACGTGCCGCTCGTCGACCCCGCCGTCACCAGCACCGCGCGACCGCGCGCACCGGCAGCGGCCAGACCTTCCTCGAAGGCTCGCAACAGCGCCGCGCGCTCCTCGCCGGCAAGGGGCGGAAGGCCGCGGACGAGGAGCTCGACCCCGTCGGGATCCCAGGCGAGCCTCAGCTCGATGCGCCCGAGTTCGGGGAAGTCCAGCACCAAACGGCTCCGTCCCGAGGACGACTCCGCCCGCTCCCCGTCGGCGGACCGCCGCCGGTCCTCCTCGCTGTCGTCGTCCCGCGCCTCGACGAGCCCGAGGCGGAGGAGGCCCGCCAGGGCCCGCGTCGCTTCGGCGAGTGGCATCGGCGCCCGTTCGCCGAGCGGAGCGGGTATCTCGAGCGCTCCGGTGAAGCCGCCGGGCGGCCCGCGCGATGCCGGCTGCGGCTCGGGCGTCCGCTCGGCCTGCTCGGCCGTCCGTGGGTCCAGTGCCGAGGGTTGCGGTGCCGACGGGGCCGAAGGAAGCGTCCGCTCGGCCGGCCGGGGTCGACCCTCCCAGGCGATCCGCAGCTGCGCACCGGGCGGCAAGTGGAGCCGGACCCCACGCAGCACCACGTGCCACCCATCGGCCTCGGCGAGCAGGCCGTCCGGGCCGGCCGGACCCAGCACGACGGCCAGCCGCTCCCCCTCGAGCCAGGGGGCGCCGGGCGCGGCGGAGGCGGGCGACGGGCCGGATGCAGCGCCGGGCGGCAGGGGTGTGACCCGCACCGTTCCCTCGAGGATCGCGCCGCTCTCGGGCCCGGCGGTGGGCCGGACCAGGGCCTCCATCACCAGCCCGGTGCGGGTGATCTCCACCGTCGGCCGGGCGTCGGGCGGCGGTGCGCCGGCCGAGGCCGGAGGCGGATGCGGCCGGTCGCGACCACCGAACGGACGGCCGGGTGAGCCACCGAGCCCGATGCTCGGGGCCACGCTCGGGGCCACGATCGGTCCCACCTCGCGCACGCCGCTCTCCGCTCGCCTGGGTCGACGCCGGCGAGCCTCGCACGAAAAGGTGAAGAAAACGTCAACGGTGGGCGAGTGCCACCGATCGGCGGGGCAGGAGCGCCCAATAGTCGAGCTCCAGGAGCACCTCGGGAAGATGGGCGCCCGACGGGTCGCGCAGCGGAAAGCCCTCGGCCGGCCGGTCTTTGAGGGCCACGAGCCGCAACCGCAACGCGCCCACGTCGGGCCGGCCGGGCAGCTCGGCGCGATCGAGCACCTCCGACCAGGCGTAGACGGTGTCGCCGGGCCGGCACGGGTTGGCGTGGGTGCCGCCGTTGATCGCCAGGATCGACCAGGCGTTGCCGAGGCCGTTGAAGGAGAGCGCGCGCGCGAGCGACATGACGACGCCCCCGTAGACGATCACCGAGCCCAGTCGCCCCCGCCGCTCCACGTGGTCGTTGAAGTGCACGCGGGCGGTGTTGCGATAGAGGCGGGTCGCGAGCCGGTGCTCGCCGTCGGTGACCGTGGTCCCGTCGACGTGGTCGATGCGCTCGCCCGGCGCGTAGTCTTCGAAGAACCAGGGCGAGCCGGTCACCGCCGGGTCGACCGCACGGGGCGCGAAGCCTTCGGGCGGGACCAGCCGCTCGGCGGCCACGCAGGTGGGGAGGGTGGGAACCTGCGGCGGCGGAGCGGGGCTCTGCGGGTCGCGCTTGGCCACCAGCACCCAGCGGACATACTCCAGGACCGCTGTGCCGTCGCCCTTGAAGCCCTCGGTTCGCACCCACACGATCCCGGTCCGCCCCGAGGAGGTCTCCTTGCGGCCGATCACGGTCGAGCGGGCACGCAGCGTGTCGCCGGGGAACACCGGGGCGAGGAACCGACCGTCGGCGTAGCCGAGATTGGCCACCGCGTTGACCGACAGATCTGGCACCGACATGCCGAAGACGAGATGGAAGACCAAGAGGTCGTCGAGCGGGCAGGTCGGCAAGCCCCAGGCCCGGGCGAGCGGCTCGGCCGCCTGCAGGACGAAGCGCGAGCCGGTGAGGGCCAGATAGAGCGTGGCATCGGCCGCGGTCACGGTGCGCGGGCCGGCGTGCTCGATCACTCGGCCCACTTCCAGGTCCTCGAAGAAGTTACCCTTGTCGGTCTTGTCCACGGGGCGGCTCCCGAACCGGCCGGTCACGTGACCGGCCGTTCACGCTTTCTCGACGCTCCCCGGCCGAGCTGGCTGCGGGCACGAGGGGTGCCGTGCGCGACTGGACGGGAGAGGGTCGATGTAATAACGTAACATATCGGCGCGTGGCCGGCGGAAGGGGGCGGAGCGATGACCACGACGGTCGATCCGAGCGGGCTCGTCCCGATCACGGTGCTCACAGGATATCTCGGCGCCGGCAAGACCACCTTGCTGCGCACGCTGCTGCGGCGGCCGGGGCTGCAGCGCACGGCGGTGGTGGTCAACGAGCTGGGCGAGATCGGTCTCGACCACGAGCTCCTCGAGCAGGCCGGCGAGACGCTGCTTCAGCTCGAGGGGGGCTGTCTGTGTTGCACCGTGCGCGCCGACCTCGCGCGCGCCCTCGATCGGCTGTGGCGCGAACGGGCGCGCGGGCGCGGCGAGTTCGATCGAGTGGTGATCGAGACCACCGGGCTCGCCGATCCGGCACCGGTCCTCCACACGCTGATGGTCGATCCGGTCGTGGTCGCCCGCTACCGGCTGGACGGGATCGTGACGGTGGTCGACGCGGTGAACGGGGCCGATACGCTCGACCGCTCGATCGAGGCCGTGAAGCAGGTGGCGATGGCCGATCGGCTGGTCGTGAGCAAGGTCGATCTCGCCGAGCCGGCAGCCCTTCGCGCTCTCGAAGGGCGGCTGGCGGCCCTGGCGCCGACCGCGTCGCTCCTGCGGGCCGAGCACGGACGGATCGAGCCTTCGGCAATTCTGGAGTGCGGCCCCTGGGACGCTCGCGGGCGTCGCCCCGAGGTCGAACGCTGGCTCGGCGAGATCGCAGCCGCCGACGTCGAGCAGGGCTCGGATCCCTCCGCCTGCGACGGTCCCTCGGGCGACGAGGGTACGGGTCGCGCCGGGCGCGGTCGCCACCGCCACGATCACGTTCACGACCACGAGGATCGCGCCCACGGCCTCGGTCGCGCTCGGCACGAGGCGGCGATCACGAGCTTTTGCCTCCGGCGCAGCGAGCCGCTCTCGGCGACCGCCGCGAGCCTGCTCCTGACGCTGCTTTCGACCCTGGCCGGGCCGCGCCTGTTGCGGGTCAAGGGCTTGCTCGCGATCCGCGAAGAGCCGCAGCGCCCGCTCGTCGTGCACGCGGTCCAGCACCTGGTACACGAGCCGGTCGAGCTCGACGGCTGGCCGTCGGCCGATCGGACCACTCGGTTGGTGTTCGTCACCCGCGATCTGCCCCGTTCGGTCGTCGAGGAGCTGTGGGACACGGTCGAGGCCCGGGACCGGGAGGGCGCGTGGGGGAGCCCGCCTCTATCCGCGTGATCAGGCGCCGCGCTCGGCGATCGCCGCGGCCAGCGCCAAGGTCCGCTCGGCCTCGCGCACGTGCAGCACCTCGATCAACCGGCCGTCGAGCACCGCCACACCTCGACCCTCGGCACGAGCCCGGCCGTAGGCCTCGACGATCCGCCGGGCCTGCTCGATCTCGGCGGCACTCGGCCCGAAGGCCTCGTTGGCCGGGCCGATCTGACTCGGGTGGATGAGCGTCTTGCCGTCGAAGCCGAGCGCGCGACCCTGTCGGCAGGCGGCCGCGAATCCTTCCGCGTCGCTCAGGTCCAGATGCACGCCATCGAGGATCGCGATCCCCGCCGCCCGCGCGGCCAACAGGCAGCTGCCGAGGGCCACGAGCATCGGCAGTCGATCGGCGGTGTGCCGGGCGTGCAGATCCTTGGTCAGATCCGAGGTGCCCATGACCAGGCAGGTCACACCGGGCGCCTCGGCGATCTCGAGCGCGCGCAAGATCCCGCGCGGCGTCTCCATCATGCACCAGATCGGCGGCGGCTCGGCGACGCCGGCGGCGGCCAGGACCGCACGGGCCCGGCGGACCGCATCGGCGCTCTCGACCTTGGGCAACAGGATCGCATCCGCGCCGGCGGCCGCGAAGGCCTCCAGATCGGCGTGGCCCCACGGCGTGTCGAGGCCGTTGACCCGCACCACGAGCTCGCGACGGCCGAACGACGCGCGGTTCGCCAGCACCTCGCGCAGCGAGGCCCGCGCCGCCTCCTTCGCATCCGGTGCCACGGCGTCCTCGAGGTCGAGGAGCAGCACGTCGGCCGGCAGTTCGCGAGCCTTGTCGAGGGCCCGTCGGTTGGAGCCCGGAACGTAGAGCGCGCTGCGGCGGGGGCGGACCTCGGTCGACATGGCGATCCTCCGCGGGAACCTGCGCCCGGCCGACTAGCCGATGGCGCCCCTCGGGCCAACGCGACGGTCGCGCGCGCCTCTTCGCCGCTGCGCCGGTGCCCGTCCGTCGATGTGAAACGGATCCGCGTCGGTGGCCTGCCCGCACGGTGACGGGTCGGCCGGCGGCCCCGCCACCGAGCCCTTATCGGGCCGGCGACGAGGCCGCGTGCCCCGGTTCGTTCGGTACGATGCTCGGATCGAGTTGATCTGGTCGCCCACGGTGCTGACCCGGTCCATCCGTCGGCGCGGTCACGTGGCGCGACGGCCGCGATCTCGAGGGCGAGCGCCGTCGGCGAGGCCCACACAGCGCATCGAACGACGGGAAAGCCGACCACCGCGACATTCGATGCGCTCCGGGCGATGTCCGGACCGCCGGGGTCGCCACGTCGGTAGCGTTTCGCGAGATTCCTGGCCGTTGTCGGGGGCGCTCGGCCCGCGCCACTCGGTCGGTCGATCCGGGGCCTGCGGTGCCGCGCTCGATCCCACTCGGGGCCGGGACGACGCGCGTGACGCCACGGCCTTGCGCCGGCTCGTCGGGGCATTACATTAGGAAAAGCTGATCAAAACATCGGCCCGAGCTCACGGAGGAACCGCGATGACCACGAGCGAAACGTCGATCGGCGCGCCGAGCGGCCCGGTCTGCTGCGGCCCGCGGCGGCTGTCGCTGTTGCGCCAGGCCCAGCTGGTGGCGGGCGGCCTGGTCCTGGCGAGCTTTCTGTTGGGCACGTTGGTCGCACCGGCCTGGCACGCGCTCGCGGTCGTCGTCGGCCTCGGCCTGGTCCACGCCGGCGTCACCGGACGCTGCGGCATGGCGACGCTCCTGGGGCGGCTCCCGTGGAACCGCGGGGCGCCGGCCTTCTGAAGGGTTGCGAGCCCGTTCCGCCCGGCTCTCCCGCCGGCGGAGGTGGCGACCGGGTGCGTGATGGGGAACCGCACCCGGTCGCGTGGAGGCTGGATCGGTGACGTTGCGGGTTCGTTAACGCGCGGTACCCGGGGGCAGCTCGCCCTCGAACGCCCGGTGATAGAGCTGCTCCAGGGCCGCGGCATCGACCGGCACCGGATTGCCGACGGCGGTCGGATCCTTCTCGGCCATCCGCCCGAGCTCGTCGAACCGGTCCGCGGGCACGCCGGCTGCGGCGAGGCTGTGCGGGATCCCGGTGTCGCGGCGCAGGACCAGAAGCGCCTCGAGGAAGGCCTCGAAGCGGGGCTCGAGGCCGAGCCACGCGGCGAGTCGGACGATCTTGTCCTCGATCGCCGGTCGGTTGAAGGACAGAACGTAGGGTAACAGGATCCCGTTCAAGAGGCCGTGGTGCAGGTCGTAGACCGCGCCCAACGGGTGCGACAGGCTGTGCACCGCGCCCAGGCCCTTCTGGAAGGCCGTGGCGCCCATCGCCGAAGCGGCGAGCATCATCCCGCGCGCGGCGAGGTCGTGCCCGTCGCGGACCGCGCGTGGCAGCGCACCCAGGATCAGCCGGATCCCCTCCACGGCGATCCCCTCGGCCATCGGGTGGAAGCCGCTCGCGCAGTAAGCCTCGACGCAGTGGGCCAGCGCATCCATGCCGGTGGCGGCGGTGAGCCGCGGCGGGAGCCCCAAGGTGAGCGCCGGGTCGAGGATGGCGCAGCGGGGCATCATGCCCGGATGGAAGATGATCTTCTTGGTGTGCGTCGCCTCGTCGGTCACCACGCCGGCGCGGCCGACCTCCGAGCCGGTACCGGCGGTGGTGGGGATCGCCACCACCGGGCGGATCCCGGCCGGGTCGGCCCGCGTCCACCAGTCGGCCACGTCCTCGAAATCCCAGATCGGCCGGGTCTGGCCGACCATGAAAGCGACGAGCTTGCCGACGTCGAGGGCGCTGCCGCCGCCCACCGCCACCACCCCGTCGTGGCCACCGCGGCGAAACGCCACCACACCCGCCTCGACATTGGCGGCGGTCGGGTTGGGGCGCACACCGTCGAACAGCCCGACCGCGAGACCCGCCTCGCGCAAGACGGCCTGGACCCGCTCGACCGGCTCCAGGCGAACCAGCCCCGGGTCGGTGACCAGGAGGGGCCGCGTGATCCCGGCCGAACGACAGGCCTCTGCGACCTCGGCCACCGTGCCGACACCGAAGCGGATCCGGGTCGGATAGTTCCAGGTCGTCACCAGGCTCGCCGGATCGGCCATCGGTCCTCTCCCCGTGCTGCACGCCGGGGCGATGGCTAGCCCGCCTGCGGCGTTCGCGAAAGCCGGCGCGCCGTCCACAAGACGATGGCCGCGGCGGTGGCGAGGTTGAGGCTCGACACACCCGGCCGCATGGGGATCGCGAGGATCCGCTCGGCGCGCGCCCGCAAAGTCGGATCGAGGCCGTGGCGCTCGCTACCGAAGGCCAGCAGTGCCCGCTCCGGGAGGTCCTCGGCGCCGGCCAGCGGGCGGCCCTCGGGGTGGAGCACCACGAGCGGCCGGGGAGGCGGCACCGGGAGAGCCTCCAGATGGGCCACCGGTAGCGCGAAATGGAGGCCCGACGAGCCGCGCAGCGCGGTGGGCGTCCAGGGATCGACTCCGCCCAGGCAGAGCACGCCGGCGGCTCCGAGGGCCGCCGCGACGCGCACCACCGCACCCAGATTGCCGGCGTGCACCGGCCGGTCCAGGAGTACGATCGGTGCAGGATCGGCCGCGGCGAGCAGCGCGTGGGGATCGACCCGTGGCCGGCGGGCGATCGCCAACACCGGGCTCGGCGGTGGCGGGGCCAGGGCGGCGAACAGGGTTGGCGCGACGGGCTCGACCAGGGCGTCCAGGGCCGGCAAGAGATCGGGGCACAGCTCGCGGGCCAGCGCGAGCAGGGCCGGCTTGTCGGGGCTGACCGCGAGCTCGACCGTGCCGCGGAAGCGCAGCGCGTGCTTGAGCGGATGGAGGCCGTCCAGCCGCACCCGGGTCCCGTCGGCGGCGAGCGCGGCGAAGCGAGCGGCGAGGGAGGGTGTGCGGTCCATCGAGCGAGCCATTCCCGAGCGGCGGGTGGTCGATCCCGCTGGGGTGGTCGAGGCCCGTCAAGGCCCGTTCGACGGGGCTCGGCTCTCGCCGGACCGTGCCGTGCCCTTACCCGCGCGGGCGAAACTCGCTATCGAGCGGCGCGGGGGACGGGGTGTCCCCACGGAGAAGGTCGATGCGATCGATGGTGGCTCGCGCGAGCCTGGTCGTGATGGTGGGGCTCTCGATCGGCGGGCCGTCGGCGGCGGCCGAGGATCCGGTGGTGGCGGTGGTCGAGGGCGAGAAGATCCTGCGCTCGGAACTGGAGGCCGCGCAGGCCGAGCTCCCCGAACAATATCGCCAGCTGCCGCTCGCGATGATCTACGATCCGCTGCTCGCCCGAGTCATCGATCGCCGGCTGTTGGCCAAGGAGGCCGAGCGACGCGGCCTGGCCACGCGGCCCGACGTGGTGGCGGCGATCGAGCGGGCGCGCCGGGAGGTGCTGGGCGACCGGTTGATCGAGACGGCCATCGGCGAGGCCTTGACGCAGGAGCGGCTGGAGCAGGCCTACGCCGTGGCCCGGGCCCAGCCGGGGTTCGCGGTCGAGGAGGTGCGCGCCCGGCACATCTTGCTGCCCAGCGAGGCCGAGGCCCGCGAGGTCGTCGCCGCGCTGGCCGCCGGTGCCGACTTCGCCGCCTTGGCGCGCGAGCGCTCGATCGACCCTTCGGCGGCCCAGAACGAGGGCGATCTCGGCTTCTTCCGCCGCGAGACCATGGTCGAGCCGTTCGCCGAGGCGGCCTTCGCCCTGGAACCCGGAAAGACCACGAGCGAGCCGGTGCAGACCCGGTTCGGCTGGCACGTGATCCGGGTCGAGGAGCGGCGGCTCGTCGCCCCCAGCTTCGAGGAGAAGCGGCCCGAGCTCGAGGAGCAGGTGGCGCGCGAGGCGATCAACGCGCTCATCGCCGAGCTGCGCGGCAAGGCCCGGATCGAGCGGTTCGCGCTCGACGGATCCCGCAAGGCACCGTGAGGCCGGCCGTGGCGCGGATCGCTCACGTCTCGCCGCTCGCCCCGGCCGGCTTTCCGGCGATCGGCCCGGTGCCGGGCTTCCGTTTCGCCACCGCCGAGGCCGGGATCCGCTATCGGGGGCGGCCCGATCTCTTGTTGATCGAGGCGGCCGCGGGCACGAGCGTGGCCGGCGTGTTCACCCGCTCGGCGACCCCCGGCCACCCGGTGGTGTGGTGCCGGCGGATCCTGGCCGGCGGGCGGGCGCGGGCGGTGATCGTGAACGCCGGCAACGCCAACGTGTGCCGGGGTGCGGAGGGCGACCGGGCGGTGGAGGCCGAGGCCCGGGCGGTGGCCGAGGCGCTGCGCTGCTCGCCGCAGGAGGTGTTCGTGGCCTCGACCGGGGTGATCGGCGAGCGTCTGCCGGTCGAGCGGATCACCGCCAAGGTCCCCGAGCTCGTCGCCGGCCTTCGCGCCGACGCGATGGAGGCTGCGGCCCGTGCCATCATGACCACCGACACCTTCCCCAAGGGCGCGGTGGGCGAGACCGTGATCGACGGGGTGCCGGTGCGGGTGGCGGGCATCGCCAAGGGCTCGGGGATGATCGCCCCGAACATGGCCACCATGCTGGCCTTCCTCTTCACCGACGCACGAATGCCGGCGGCCGTTCTCCAGCCCCTGCTGCAAGCGGCAGCCGACCGCAGTTTCAACTGCACGACGGTGGACGGCGACACCTCGACCTCGGATACGCTGCTTCTCCTGGCCTCCGGCCGCGCCCATCACCATCCGGTGCACGATCCGGCGGACAGCCGGCTCGCCGGCTTCGTCGACGCGCTCGATGCGGTCTGCCTCGATCTCGCCCTGCAGGTGGTCCGCGACGGTGAGGGTGCGCACAAGCTCGTGCGCATCGACGTCCACGGCGCCGTCTCCGACGAGTCGGCTCGGCGGATCGGCCTCACCATCGCCAACAGCCCGTTGGTGAAGACCGCGATCGCCGGCGGCGACGCCAATTGGGGCCGGGTGGTGGCGGCGGTCGGCCGGGCGGGCGAGCCGATCGAGCCGGAGCTGCTGGAGGTGGCCTTCGGCGGTCATCCGGTGGCCCGCGAGGGCCGAGCGGTCCCCGATCTCGACGAAGCGCCGGTGGCGGCCCATCTGGCCGGCCGCGAGATCCATCTCGAGGTGGGGGTCGGGCGCGGTCCCGGCCGGGCGCGGGTGTGGACCTGCGATCTGACCCACGGCTACATCGACATCAATGCCGATTACCGGTCCTGAGCCGCGCGGGCGGGAGCCCGCCGGATGAGCGGCGAGCGGGACACGCCGGACGCGGCGGCGGCCGGAGCCGAGCACGCGGGCGAGGCACCGGGACGGGAAGCGCTGCCGCTTCTGCTCGTGGCGGCCTGTGCGCTGGTCGATCCGGACAACCGCCTCTTGATCCAGCGCCGGCCGGAAGGACGGCCGATGGCCGGCTATTGGGAGCTACCGGGCGGCAAGGTGCGGCCGGGTGAGAGCCCCGAGGCCTGCCTGGTGCGCGAGCTCGAGGAGGAGCTCGGAATCGGGGTCGACCCGGCGTGCCTCGCGCCCTTGACCTTCGCGAGCCACGCTTATCCGGCGTTCCACGTCCTCATGCCGGTTTGGGTGTGTCGCAAATGGCGTGGCCAGCCGCAGCCACGTGAAGGCCAGCTGTTGCGCTGGGTACGGCCGCGCGAGCTGCGCACCCTGCTCCTACCCGAGGCCGACCGACCGCTGATCCCGTTTCTGGAGGAGCTGTTGGGGGGGTGAGCCGCGGGGCGCTTCGGTTCGCCGGCCACGGCCCCTCGCCGCACGGGGGAGCCCCCGGGCGATGCCGGCCGGTCTTCACTGCCGTCGACGACCGACCGGCCAGAGACGCTCAGAGCAGCTTGACCACCGCGGCGAGCAGGGCGGTCTGGCCGATGAGGAGCGGTACCAGCCACTTGATGAAGGTGATCCGGGATTCGGTGAGGCGTGTGAGCAGCCGCTGCTCGAGCGCCTGCAGCTCACCTTTGAACTCGGTTCGCACGCCGTCGATGTCGCCGCGGAACTCGGTTCTCGAGTTCTCGATCTCGGCGCGCAGCTCGGTCCGCAGGTTCTCGATCTCGACGCGCAGAACCGTCTCGACCCGCTCGAGATCGGCCTTGGTGGCCGGCTCCTGCGCGGTCGCCCGGGCGAACGCCTCGGTCGCGGCTTTGGCCTGCTGCTCCGAAAAGCCGCCGGCCCGCAGCCGCTCGTGGAACGCCAAGGTGTCGAACGCCACCGCCACGCGCGAAAACCCGATCGCGACCGCCCGATCGAAACTCTAGCTCGGGACGGTCGCGCTGTCGCGCCGCCGCCGGCACACCCGATGCCCACCCGGTTCGCCGCGGCCGGGCGAGATCTCGCACCCTCAGCCCATCCGTTCGCGGAACGGGTCGGCCGGGTAGACACCCAGGATCTCGACGTGGTGCGAGAAAAAGCGCAGCTCCTCGAAGGCGTAGCGGACCCGGTCCTCCTCGGGGTGGCCCATGATGTCGGCATAGAATTGGGCTTGGGAGAAGGCCCCGTCGATATACGACTCGAGCTTGACCATGTTGACACCGTTGGTGGCGAACCCGCCCAGCGCCTTGTAGAGCGCGGCAGGTCGATTGCGGACACGGAAGATGAACGTCGTGATCACCGGCCCGTCGCGGAAAGAGGGCCAGCGCGGCTCGCGGGCGAGCACGAGGAAGCGGGTGGTGTTGTGCTCGGCGTCCTCGATGTCGGATTTGAGGATCACGAGCCCGTAGAGCTCGGCGGCCAGGCGCGAAGCGATCGCCGCCCGGGTCGGATCGCCCGAGGCGGCGACCTCGGCCGCCGCTCCCGCGGTGTCGGCCACCACCTTGGCCCGATAGCCGTGGGCTCGGAGGAAGTTGCGGCACTGGCCGATGGCGTGCACGTGGCTCTCGACCACCTGGATGGTCTCGAGCGTGGCACCCGGCACGGCCAGGAGGTGATGGTTCACGCGCTGGAAATGCTCGGCCACGATGTGCAGCCCGCCCTTGGGCAGGAGATGGTGGACGTCGGCGACCCGGCCGGCCACCGAATTGTCCACCGGGATCATGGCGAGCCGTGCCGCCCCTTCGCGCACGGCCGCGAAGGCGTCCTCGAAGGAGTGGCAGGGCAGCGGCTCGAGCTCCGGATAGTGGGTCCGGCAAGCCATGTGCGAATAGGCCCCGGGCTGGCCTTGGAACGCGATCCGGTGCTCCGCCGGGGCCGACCGTCGGGCGGCGGTTCCTTCGTCGACGCTGGTCAAGGGTTCGACTTCCTGTGGCGGGAGGCGTTCGCCCCACCCAGGATGGCCCGCGCCCGTTCCAGATCCTCGGGCGTGTCCACCCCGAAGGGCGCGCTCTCGATGAGCTTGACCCCGATGCTCATGCCGGCCTCGAGCGCGCGCAGCTGCTCCAGCCGCTCGCGCCGCTCGAGCGGGCTGGCCTCGAGTCCGCAGAACCGCTCCAGCGCCTCGCGGGTGAAGGCGTAGATCCCGATGTGGTGCCAAATCGGTCCCTCGCCCCACGGCGCCGGCGCCCGCGTGAAGTAGAGCGCCCGACCGAGCGTGGGATCGTCGGGCACGAAGCTCACCACCGCTTTCACGAAATTGGGGCGAGCCCGCTCCTCCGGGTCGAAGGTGGCCACGGCCAGTGTACCGATGTCGACCCGAAGCCGGTGGAGGGGCTCGACCACCTTGGCGAGTTCGCCCGGCTCCAGTGTCGGCAGATCACCTTGCAGGTTGACGATGTGGGTGTAGCGTCGCTCCGGGTCGAGCCGGCCGAGGGCCCGGAAGATCCGATCGGTGCCCGACGGCACCTCGTCGGGGACGAGGACCGCCTCGCCACCGGCGGTCTCGATCGCCCGGGCGATGTCTCGCTCGGCGGCCGCGACCACCACCCGGCCGAGCCCGGATTCGACCGCCCGGCGCCAGACGTGGACGATCATGGGCTCGCCGGCGATCGGTGCCAGCGGCTTGCCCGGCAGCCGGGTCGAGGCCAGGCGGGCCGGGATCAGGACGACGGTTTGCGACCTCGTGTCGCGGCTGGCAGGCTCGCCGATCATCCCCCATACTCCCCGGGCGTCGCCGAACGGACGGCGGTGCGCTACGGCACCCGCGGCCGCTCCGGTGCGGGTCGCCCGGGCCGACAGCCAAACAACGGGAACGGCGCGAGCTATGGCATCCTCCCTCGAAGCCAACAAGCTGGCCGCGGCGATCTTGACCGCCGGGATCATCGCCGTGGGCTCGGCGGTCTTCTCCGACCTGCTCTATCGTCCCTACGTGCCGAAGGAGCGCGCCTACCCCGTGCTCACCGCCGCGGCGCCCACCGAGGAGACCGCTGCGCCGACCACCGCCGAAGTCGAGCCGATCGCCGTCCGTCTCGCCGCCGCCGACGTCGAGCGTGGCCGTGCCGCGGCCCGCAAATGCGCGAGCTGCCACACCTTCGAGAAGGGCGGCAGGAACGGTGTGGGTCCGAACCTCTGGGGCATCGTCGGTGCCGAGAAAGGCCACGTGCAGGGCTTCGCCTACTCGCAAGCCCTGCTCGCGACGGGTGGTGAGTGGAGCTACGAGTCGCTCGACGGCTTCTTGGCCAATCCGAAGGCGTACGCCCCCGGCACCAAGATGAGCTTCGCCGGCATTCCCCGGCCCGACGAACGCGCCGACATCATCGCTTATCTGCGCGCGTTGGCCGACGAGCCCGCACCCTTGCCCGGGCAGTGAGCCCGACGAGCGCGGATCCGGACGAAGCCGGCTCCCGAGGACGGGCCGAGAGCTGCGCGACGAGACCGCGAGCGGGGAAGACGAGCCAGGTGCGCTTCGTTCCGGCCGAGCTCGTAGCGTTCGCCCATCGCCTGGCCGATGCCGCGGGAGAGCTCCAGCGCCGCTGGTTCCGCAAGCCCGTGGCGGTCGACGCCAAGGCCGATGCCAGCCCGGTGACGGTCGCCGAC